>Ga0316204_10002895_pt1 | contig 36716 bp, 26 predicted proteins | sample 6monrhotite_MG_2_FD_205661 | JGI IMG/M metagenome (GOLD analysis project Ga0316204, IMG submission 205661) | Microbial mat bacterial communities from mineral coupon in-situ incubated in ocean water Damariscotta River, Maine, United States -... | ecosystem: Environmental > Aquatic > Marine >... | reverse complement strand
CGGGTTGCAACTTCTCCGCAAGAATGGCTGCCCTGGAATTATCAAGTGAACCTTTGAATGATCGCTGAGTTTTTTAGGCGCTACTAGAAATTTGGTGTTAAATCAAACTATGCTGCCGTAAGCTCACTTCTAATCGAGCCATAAATCAACTTCTGACGTTTCTTTGGAATAAATACAATATGATATTTACAATCCCAGCGCGTATGGGACAAACTCTTATAATCTCGCATAGGTTTACTTCCTTATTCTCTTTGGTCGGAGAACTGAAAGTACGCGTTACCGTCGTCTCGGTAAAACCTATGCGAGTCTCCCCAGCAGAGCTGGGGGTTTACCCAATTTAATTAAGAGACCCATTCCCGGATCTCCCAGGTTCCGTACATTAAACGTCCCCACATGCTTAAGGTCTACGACCCCGCCGAGTTGATACTGACCTCACCTTAGAACGGCCATCACCTTGTTGCCTTCCGCATCGCTTAACTGCGTCGGCCCTCGAAAACAATGATTTCGTGGCTCAATACTTAGCCTGTGGACTCCTCTACTAACACTTCACTTATGAAGTTACCCGCACAAGCGCATAGCTCGAGGCCAAAGTGAGTGGTTAACTCTTACTCCGCTGGGACTTTCACCCATTATTTAATGCCAGCTTTTCCTGGCGTACTAAGCGGTCATTCTAGGCCTTTATTGACGACTAATTTTGTAGTGAGCGAAATCTGAACGTTAGCGTCTTCACTCGCTGCCAGGACAGTCTATTCTCTCAAGGTACCTACACATGGAGTCCGCTTCTTATCGGCAAGCCGTACACAGAAAAATGCATACTTACCACGTATTCGTCTTGGCCGGTGCCATATCCCAAGGATTACTCCAATACTTAGCTACCGTTCATCCGACGCAGGTTTGGAAAACCTTTGGTTCGTAGCTTAGAACAATTCGGCCCGGTGTTGCACCCTCAGAATTCGTGGTCGCCACGGCACTACGGCAATGCTTCCCTGAATTTCTCTTGGCTGACGCCGAAGACAATAACCTCGCGGAATACGCAGCCGAACGACAAGACCTTAATAGAAGCGTGTTATACAGTATGGCTTTGTGAAAAACTTGGGACTTTTGAGTAATGTGTACAGTTTTACTTGACCACAACAGGTCAAATCCCAACTGGAAAGGGCCAATTTCCAACAGGAATCGGTCAATTGGCAATTCTGGTCTGCCATTTTTGATAATGTAGAGAGAATAATGGAAAACAGCACCTTATCGATATAAAATCGATGGCTATTACAGAAGGCAACATGCACATTGATCTTGATTTTTTACCTGAAAGCACGTTATTAAATGTTTATCCGATGTTTTTGGAGGAATCACCCTGTTTTCAGCACGCGACATTCACTCATTGACTGACTTTCAGCGTAATGCAAAAGATTATGTGCAACGCCTGACATGCACCAAGCGCCCAGAGGTGCTTACTGTCAACGGTAAAGCACAGTTTGTTGTGCAAGATGCACAAGCCTATGTGGAAATGGTGGCGCTGTTGCACAGCATCAAGCAGATTTCAAAATCTGTTCAGGACGCTGAAGCGGGACGGGTCAAGCCACTCGATACCGCCTTTTCTGATATAAGACAACGTCTCCTCAGCAAGTACCCCAATACAAAAATATAACGTAAAACTTGCGTTAACAAACAAGGCAAATGCAATGCAACTCTCGATTCAGGTAGAGAAAACTTTCACCATCGCATTATTTTTAGTTACCGCATTGCTTCAAAACGCCTGTGCATCTGGCCTTGAGCGTTATTCGCTGACCAAACAATCTGGGATAGCGTTCGTCGAATTCAACAATGCCGCACATGGACTTAACGTCCCAACCCGTCAATTAGCCAATGCTAAGATTATCAATTTTACCAATGCGCTTTCGGTTGTCTTCAGCAAAGAAAAGCATTTTTCATTTGGTGTATTGACACGTGAAGGATTGGGGGTGCCAGATAAACAGTTTATATTGTCCGACATTGCGGAATATCTCATCGGTAACAAACCACTCCCGACACATCAGACAGACGCTTACCGAGCTTTCTATGAAACAACGGTAACCGGACTCAGCGACATTCTCATTAAGGGCCTGGGAAAACCCGTTCGTACGGGCTATCTTGACATCGCTGATGGCAACGTTTATATCGCCATCGGCAATAAAGAGGCTGTACTGTTTATTTATACGTCAACGTATCCCGATATACTGTCTCAATTAAGTCTATATGGATTTTCAATCAACGAAATTGAGGAACTAATATTGCAGGGGTATATTCAATAATGTCTACAAAACTAGCGAGTGTTGTTGCCCGGATGGCGTTTACAGAATCCGGGATGAACGGAGCTTATGCAGTTTCAGGTAAAACGGCGCGGCTAAGGGGACTCGTTCACGAACGGCTAATGCAATGTATTCTGTCGGTTGTTTTACGCCCACCCTGGATTCCCCAGGCTTCATCCAGGCTACAGGCTGAGCTATTACCACAGGAAGCGCTGAATTCGCAATATTGCCTCCTAATTCACGCTCCGTCAGTCCTGCCCTCGCCCCCAAGTTCCGTTATAATGCGCTATGCCCTTACAAGCCTTTCATGTCGCGGTCCGCCACTGGTTCTCACAGCATTTTGATGCGCCAACGGCGGTGCAATCTTTATCCTGGCCTGCCATTAAAAAGCAGCAGCCCACCCTCATTGCCGCGCCAACCGGCTCCGGTAAAACCCTGGCCGCTTTTTTATCCGCCATTGATGATCTGGTGTGGGAAGGGCTCAAAACCGGGTTAAAGGATGAAACCCAGGTGTTGTACATTTCGCCGTTAAAGGCCTTGTCCAACGACATTCAGAAAAACCTGCAGCACCCCATTAACGGCATTCGGGATGCGCTGTTGGAACAGGGTCTGGCGGATATCGAGATACGTGCCCAAGTGCGCACCGGCGATACGCCGCAATCAGAACGCGCCAAAATGCGCCGTAAACCACCGCATATATTGGTGACCACCCCGGAATCGTTGTTTATTTTGTTAACCTCCGAATCCGGCAGGCAACTGCTTTCCACTGTGCGCAGTGTGATTATTGATGAGATCCATGCCCTTGCGGGCAATAAACGCGGTGCGCACCTGTCCCTGTCGCTGGCCCGGCTGGATGCACTTTGTAGCACCCCACCCACACGCATCGGGCTTTCCGCGACCCAAAAACCCATCGACGAAATCGCCCGGTTTTTAACGGGCGCGGCACACACCAGCAATGACGATAGCCATATCGATGCCGACAGCAACCACGAGCGCAATGACACCAGCCACGCCAGCGCACCGCCATGCCAAATTATAGATACCGGCCACATCCGTCAACGGGATTTGGCCCTGGAGCTAACCTCGTCGCCCCTTGAGGCGGTGATGGCAAACGAAACCTGGGCGGAAATTTATGACCGCCTGGAGGACTTAATCAGCAACCATCGCACTACCCTAATTTTTGTCAACACCCGGCGCCTCGCGGAACGCGCCGCGCATCACCTGGCGGACCGCATTGGCGAATCCCTGGTGACCGCCCATCATGGCAGTTTGTCCCGCGAGCACCGCCTGCATGCTGAGCAACGCTTAAAAGCCGGAAAACTGCGCGCCCTGGTGGCAACGGCATCGCTGGAGCTGGGGATCGACATTGGCGATATCGACCTGGTATGCCAGCTGGGCACCCCCGGCGGCATCGCCACCCTGCTGCAACGGGTGGGCCGCGCCGGCCACGCCGTTGGCGCCATTCCCAAAGGCCGTCTGTTTCCCCTGTCGTGTGATGATCTGGTGGAATGCACGGCTTTGCTCGACGCCGTTGCCCAACATGAGCTGGACCAAATCACCATTAATCACCAGCCGTTAGACGTGTTGTCGCAACAAATTGTGGCCGAGGTGGCCAGCCGTGAATGGCAGGAACTGGCGCTCTACCAGCAGTTAACACAGGCCTGGCCTTACCGGCAGTTATCCCTGCAAACCTATACCGAGGTGATTAAAATGCTGGCCGATGGCTTTACCACCCGCCGTGGCCGGCGCGGCGCCTACCTGCACCGTGATGTGGTCAATGGGTATCTACGGCCACGGCGCAGCGCGCGCCTGGTGGCGGTTACCAACGGTGGCGCCATACCTGATCTGTTTGACTACGACGTTATTATGCAGCCCGAAGGTTTCTTTGTTGGCACCGTTAACGAGGATTTTGCGTTCGAGAGCCTGCCCGGTGATATTTTTCAACTGGGCAATACCGCGTACCGCATGCTTAAGATAGAACAGGGCCGCGTGTTTGTGGAAGACGCCCATGGTCAGCCGCCCAACATCCCGTTCTGGTTTGGCGAAGCACCAGGGCGCAGCAATGAGCTGTCCTTTGCGGTATCCCGGTTCCGGGCAGTCATAGACCAGCAAATCGAACAAGGCCGTGACAGCACTATTCAATGGTTGCAGCAACAGCATCAGCTTAATCTCTCGGCGGCCACCCAGCTGACGGATTATCTCAGCGCGGCCAAAGCCGCGTTAACAACCTTGCCCACCCAATCAACCATTATATTCGAACGCTTTCTGGATGAAACCGGTGACATGCACCTGGTGATCCACTCCCCCTATGGCTCTCGTGTAAACCGCGCCTGGGGGCTGGCATTGCGTAAGCGTTTTTGCCGTAAATTTAATTTTGAACTGCAGGCCGCTGCCCTGGAAGACAGCATTGTGCTCTCGCTGGGCGCCACCCACAGTTTTCCGCTGGCGGAGGTGGCCTCATATTTACACGCCGAAACGGTGCGCGATGTCTTGATTCAAGCCCTGCTGGATGCCCCCATGTTCCCCACCCACTGGCGTTGGAATGCCAATATAGCCCTGGCGGTGCCACGCAACCGCAATGGCAAACGCGTACCGGCCTATTTTCAGCGCAATGATGCGGAAGACCTGGTGGCCGTGGTGTTTCCCGATCAGATTGCCTGCCTGGAAAACATTGCCGGTAATCGTGAGGTGCCCGATCACCCCCTGGTGGCGCAAACCATTCACGACTGCTTAACGGATGTCATGGATATTGACGGCTTGGAGACCTTGCTCACCAACATTCAGGATGGCCGCGTCACCATACTCACCCGCGACCTCAATGGCCCGTCGCCCCTTGCGGCGGCCATATTAAACGCCCGGCCCTATGCCTTTTTGGATGACACCCCCGCCGAGGAACGGCGCACCCTGGCGGTACAGCAGCGCCGCCTCAGTGACCCGCAAAGTGCCGCTGACCTGGGGCGTCTGGACCCGGCCGCCATTGCCCGCGTTAAAGCAGAAGCCTGGCCGGATGCCCGCACCGCCGACGAACTGCATGATGCCCTGGTGCTCCTGGGTTTTATGACACAAACGGAAATTGACCTGCAGGCTCAGCCCGATAGCGACCGTTCTGCGACGTTAAACTGGCAACCGATGCTCAATGATCTAATGACCCAAGGCCGGGTTTATTTAATCACGCTCCCCCCGCCTCACGACACGGTTAACCCGGCAATACAGCCTCAATTCTGGGTGGCCGCCGAACGCCTGGCTGAATTCAGTGCATTGTTTCCCAAAGCGCATCGTGAACCTTCGGGGCAGGCGCTGCCGGCATCCATCCTGGCCGATATAAACAACAAAAGCGTAACCCGACCACAGGCCCTGGTTGAAATCATCCGCAGCCGCCTGGAAGGACTGGGCCCGGTAACGGAAACGCAATTGGCAACATCACTGGCGGTCTCCGCTGCCGGCGGCGTTACCGCGGCAGAGATAAGCACCGCATTGATTGCGCTGGAAAACGAAGGCTTTGTAATCCGCGGGCAATTTTTAGCGGATGCCCTGCAAACCCAATGGTGTGAACGACGCTTACTGGCGCGCATCCATCGCTACACCCTTAAAACACGACGCAGTGAAATTGAACCAGTTAGCGCCGCTGATTACATGCGATTTTTGTTTCACTGGCATTACCTCGACGATAAAGTGGAAAGCAAAGACGCCTTGTTAGGCATAATAGAACAGCTTGAAGGCTTTGCCATCCCCGCCTTCGCCTGGGAAAACGACATACTGCCGGCACGCATGTCATTTTATATCCCAGACTGGCTCGATGCACTTTGCACCAGTGGCCGTGTTAACTGGTTACGCACCAGCTACCCCGTGGCAGCGTCACGTTCCACCAAAACCAGCAAACCAGGCCCCATTAGCGTCACCCCCATTACCCTGATGCTGCGACAACATGTCAGCGCCTGGCGTGAAATGCCAACGGATAATACCGCCCGGTTATCGTGCCATGCGCTGTTACTCCATAATTTGCTCAAACATCGGGGTGCACTGTTTTTTGGTGATCTGGTGAATGACAGCCAGTTGCTAAAAACCCAGGTGGAAACCGCGCTGGGTGAATTAGTGTCTTATGGACTCATCACCGCCGACAGTTATGTGGGCTTAAGAGCCCTGGTGACACCAGCCAAACGACGCCCCGGTTTTGGTTCACGACGCCGCTTAAACTCAAGTGCCTTAAGCATTGAGGATGCCGGCCGCTGGTCCCTGTTAACCGTCACCCGGCCGGACATGGAACCCGGCAGTGACGAGCGGCTCGTTAAAGAAGCCAATACGGAACACGTTGCCCGCGTGCTGTTAAAACGCTACGGCGTAATCTTCCGCAAGGTGTTGGAACGGGAAACCAACGTACCGTCCTGGCGGGAACTGTTATATGTTTACCGGCGCCTGGAAGCCCGTGGCGAAATCCGTGGCGGGCGTTTCGTCACCGGCTTTAGTGGCGAGCAATTTGCCTCCCCTGACGCCGTCAGCACCCTGCGTGATATCAGAAAACGGAATAAAGATGGCGATCTAATCACGATTTCTGCCGTTGACCCCCTGAATTTAACGGGTATCATTACCCCCGGAAGCCGGGTTAATGCAATCAGTAAAAACCGCATTCTCTATCGTGATGGAAAACCCATTGCCGTTTATAAGTCAGGCGAAATCACCTTCCTTGATAAGCTCGACGAACAGGCACAATGGCAGGCTCGCACTATGTTAATAAGAAAACACAGCCCTGATCGGTTTGTGCAGCCATAGCTGCCATCACCGAAACCCGCCTGAACAACCATTATTGATGACTTACAGCTCAACACGTTAAGCGCAGAATGTTAACTATAGGAAATTAAACGCAATAACCTGTAATACGGAACATTAACTACGGCACGTTAAACAAAAAACCTTACGAAAAAACCCGTAAGGCAATTGATAATACCTCGTAAGCATTTTCAGTTAACTGAATGGCGGGCATAAGGCGAGTTAAATAAACGCAAACTTGTTATAATAGCCCACGTTTCTATACCCAATGCGTTTGGGTATTAAGCATGTAGGACTGCGTATAGGCTTGGGTGCAGGATTCGATGCATACCGGCCTTCGCGGTAATGACTGTTACCGAATAGTCGACACCGCATCAGTTAACACACGTAATGTAAAACAACAGCCTGAAACAATTAGCCTGGTTCAACCAGCATGGTTCAACTAGCCTGGAACAACAGCACACATAAAAAGTAAATCTCATGTTTAATCAAGATCAGATTATTGCGGGTAAATACAAAATCAACAGCAAAATTGGCAGTGGCGGCATGGGCGTTGTTTACAACGCCACCCATACCGCCCTGCATCGGGAAGAAGCGCTTAAGGTGCTTCACGAAGAATATGGCAAAGACCCCGCCTTTGTGGAACGTTTTTTCCGCGAGGCACGCGCCATGGCGCGTTTGAACCATGAAAATATAGTGCGTGTCTTTGATGTCTTTACGGATATGGGCAGGTACTTCATTGCAATGGAGCATTTTAAAGGGCGATCGCTCAACCATATCATGCAACAAAACAAACGCATCGCCACAAAAGATGCGCTGCGCATCATATTACAGGCGTCCCGGGCGCTATCCTATGCCCATAAAAAAGGCATAGTGCATCGCGACATAAAACCCAGCAATATCCTGGTGAGCAGCAATGGCCAGGTTAAACTGGTCGACTTTGGCATCGCCGCCGCCATCGATGATTCCGCCCTCACCTCAACCGGCCAACTGGTTGGCAGCCCGCGCTATATGTCACCCGAACAGGCCCGTGGCGAAGTCATTTCCGAGAGCAGTGATTTATTTTCCCTTGGCATGGTGCTATACCAGCTCATTACGGGCACATCCCCTTTTGAAGGGGATTCAGGCGTGGTGGTCATTGGCAAACTGGCCTACCAGGAAAACGAAATTAATTTATACTTTCCGCCGGGCATCAACAAAAACCTCATACAACTCACCTTGGCTTTATTAAAAAGGAAACCTTACGAAAGAATGCAAACCGCCGACATACTTGCCAAACGACTCGCCACACTGATATCGCAGGAAGAAGACACCGCGCTCGATTCAGACAAAACCGTTCGTTACACACCCTCGTCGGCCAAACGCGAGCGCGCAGCCACTGCCGCGCCGGTTACGCCGCCACGCCGCAAATCACCCTTAACACGGGTTGCCGCAACTATTGCCGTTGTGGCGGTTATTGCCGGTGGCGGTCTGTTTGCGCTTTACCAATATGACCCTGATTTACTGGACGTGGCGCAATTAACCAAGACAAAAAATAAAATTCTGGCTAACCTGACCGGCGAACAACCCGACCCCGAACAAAATGAATTACCCGTTAATTCACTGCACGCCGACGTCATCGCGCTGCGCCAGGAAGTTAACGAGCGCTTACACCAGGTTGTTGTTGCAAAAAGTGCGGCAGACACACTGAGCGCCCGGCGTTATGATCAACAGTCTTATACCAATGCCCTGCGCCAGCAGGAAAACGCAATCGCCAAGTTAAAAACCGGCGATAATTCCATTGATAAAAATAATTATGAAAAAGCGAAAAGCGAGCTTTTAGTGGCAAAAACCTATGTTGAAGAAGCACTAAACAGCTTCGTCTCACTACAGGAAGCCATAACGTTTTCCCAGGATGAAAAGCTGGCGCTTTCAGCCGCCATTAACGCGCTTAACCAAACCAAAAGCACTGCATTAGCGGCGCAACAGCAGGCGGATCAATTCGATGCGAAGTTCTTAGCCGCTAACATCTATAATACGGCCACCACGCTCTATGCCAACGCCGGGGCTGCCGAAGCAACGGCAGCAAAACTGACAAACAAGCGTGATTCGGCCAATGCTGCCCTGCAAATCGAAGACGCGGCACAAAAATACGCGCAAGCCGCCTCCCACTTTAGTCGCTCACAGGAGCTTGCACAATCGGTTGACCTTGGCACCCAGGCCAAGACCACGTTGGCGCAATTGCGCAAAATACAACTGGACATCATTGATGCCACGTCAAGAGCAGACCGAAACGATGCCAGCCAGTACGCGCCAGCGAAATACCGCCAGGCAGTGAATCTTACCAACGCATTAACCAATCAATCCCTCGATATAGGCCAGTCCATGCAACAACAACACTATGCAGAAGCATTGGACGCCCTGAAAAAAGCCCTGCCACTTGCCAATGAGGCGAAAAATACCTTTTTGGCCGCCAGCCAGGCGGCCCTCAGTCGCCCTAAAATAACGCAGTTACAACACCAAGAACAACCCCCTGCGGCAAACGATAAGCCGGTTCGTCGCCAAAACCCCGCCCCAAACCCTGTTCAGAACCAAACCCAACATCAAGCCCAGGGCAATGCCCAACAACCGACACAACAACCTACACAACAACCTACACAACAATATTCACAACAACGTGTGCAAACACCCATTGCCAGCAAACCAGCGCCCCCTGCCCCCGTCGACCTAAGCAACACCGCCAGCCCCACATCAAGCGATATCATTGCGGTGGAACAATTGTTGTTAAATTTTGAGAAGGCCTATGAAGCCAAAGATATCGACGGACTGAAAATGCTGGCGGATATGTCTTTGTCCCGTATCAGGACGGTGAATCAGCTGTTCACACAATTCAGGTATATTGACATTAGCATCAGTAATTACACTGTAACCAGCAGTTCTGCCTCAGCCAAGGTCGTGATCAATAATTTGACCGACTTAAAGGGCGATACCGTTACGCCCGCCAGTTCCTGGAAAACCACCGAACTTTTCATGACAAAAAACCAGGGGCAATGGAATAAAATAAGCTGGCAATAAGCCGCGCTTCGCCCGCCCTGAGGCCTGTCGGACTTAGGGCGTCGTCGCGTTGACTGACTCTGGTTTATGGTTACTGGTTTGTGGTTACTTGTTGCGGGTTTCTTGTTACTGAAGAACTGGCGGCAACTCTCGGGTGAGCGCCTGCTTTTCCGACACTTTATCACCGGTTAATGCAAACCCCAACAAGGCATTTTGGGCATCGCGAAAATGGGCGCGCACCCCGGATTGCTCCACATCCAGCTGCCATTGTCCCTGTGCATCACTGGCGGGTGGCGAAATAACAATGGGATGCGCAGGCGTTTTTATTACCACAGGCATTGCCGGATAACTGACTTGCGTTGGCGTGCCGGAAAGGGTTTTAGCCAGCGTCCGGGCACCGTTCACCAGGGGCAATACAAATGGCAATACCAGGCCTGCGATTTCAATGCAATCCCCCAAGGCATAGATATCGGGTAATGACGACTGTAAATAACGATCAACCACGATCCCCCGGTTGGTATCCGCACCGGCAAGCTCTGCTAATTCAATATTAGGGCGTAACCCGATGGAGGAAAGCACCAGATCGACCTGTAACTCACTGCCGTCAGATAACACCAGCTGGTAACCGGCCGGCGCCTTGTCGACGGATGCCGCGGTAACGCCCAGCCGCCACTCAACCCCCTTGCTGGCAAGCACCTGTTGCAGCAACAGCCCTGCCTCAGGCGGTAACAACCGCTCCAGCGGTGTTTCGCCGGGACCAATGACGGTGGCTTTTTTTCCGACCGCAACCATGTCATTGGCAAACTCACAACCAATCAATCCGGGGCCAATGATGGCAATGGATTGGGCATTTTCCAACGCCGCCCGAAACTGGCCATATTGCTGCAAATCATTGACCGAGAAAATGTCTTCCGCCCCGGTTCCAGCAATGGGCAATAGAATCTGTGACGCACCGGTGGCCAGTACCAGTTGATGATACTCGATGACTTGATCACCAACCACAATGGTTTTGGCGGTGGCGTCGATGCTTGCCACCCGGGCATGAGTGTCGATAACGGCATTCAGTTGCAATGCCATTTTCTCAGCAGAGGCGATAACCAGCTGCTCGGCCGTTTTACCTTTGGCAAGTGCATTGGATAACAGTGGCTTTGAATAGGAATCACCATTATCCGCCGTGAATATTCGCAATGGTCTCTCTTTATCAAGCTTTCTGAATTCTTTGGCGAGGTTGTAACCCGCCAATCCGGTGCCAATAATCACGATAGGTTTCATAGTAGATCCTTTAGGGATTCGAGGTTGTATCACAATGTTGTATTACAATATTGTGTTTTGGTTTGTGACGGCAGGGTAAACAGCAAAAACCTGCCCGATGGGGCAGGTTTTTGCTGTGATAACCCTATTGCCGTTTTGCTACCGACAAGCCCCTAGGCGACGGCCTCAATCATTTCAAAATCTGATTTGGATACACCACAATCGGGACATTCCCAGTCATCGGGAATATCTTTCCAGGCGGTACCGGCCACTATCCCCTCATCCGGCAAGCCTTCGGCTTCGTCATAAATAAAACCACAAACCACACACTGCCATTTTTTCATTTACCTCTCCTCTACTATTTCAACTCGTCAATTGTAAATTAATATTCATTTAAGTCGCTTTCTGTTAACAAACTCTTTATTAGCAAACCATTTATTAACGCAGTATTTATTAACAAAGCATTTATTAATAACGTAAGAGCAACCGTCAGACGACGCTGGATTTACTCACGCCGTCCAGAACCTTGCGATAATGATTAGCATGGCGCTCCTCAACCTTGGCAAGTGCCGCAAACCGCTTGGCCGCTTTTTCGAGCACTGATTTAAAATAGTCCGCGTGTTCTTTTGACTCTGCGATTTGTTCGTCAATTTCCTTTACGGCCCGAGTATTACCTTCCGAAACCGCCATGTGACGAAAACTTGGGTACATCTCAGTATATTCATAAGTCTCGCCTTCGATTGCCAATTCCAGGCAGGTGGCAGACGTTAACTGGCGCTTGGGCATCAATAAGTCCAGGTGCCCAAAGGCATGTTGAACTTCCTGCGCGGCAGTCGCCTCAAAGGCCTGTGCCGTTTCAATGTCACCCTGCTCCCGGCATACCTTGGCAAAATAAAGGTATTTAATATGTGCCATGGATTCGCCGGCAAAAGCAGATTCTAAGTTTCGTATCGTTGCGGAATCTTGTGCATCTTTGTTCATAAACCTGTCTCCATATCGAATAATTTGCATCCCCAACAAAACGGGTTGGAATAACCGGTTAAGTGAATGCAATCGCTTGGAGAGTATAATAGTGACCAACACCCCATTCATCTAATTGATTATAACTTTTGTTTTGATCAATATTAACTATTGCTCGTTGACCGTTAATCATTCCTGTGAAACATCGCAGCCTCATTAATTAATTATTTTTCATTATACTTCACGCAACTCATATTGCTCGATAAAATGGATTTTCGCAGCGCCTCGATCGCTTTAGGCCGTGGGTAACTGCTACGCCAGGCGAGTGCCACACACCGATGAGGCTCAGGGTTAACCAGTCGTTTAATCTGCAACAGTCGGCGCGCATATTTATCTGCACCGGCAGCAGTGCAAGGCAGCACCGTAATGCCCATACCCGACACTACCATATGGCGAATGGTTTCAATGGAGCTGCCTTCGACGGTTTGCCGCACGGGGCTATTGCCGACGTCTGCGTTTTTGCATTCCGGGCAGGCCTGCAGCACTTGATCCCGAAAACAGTGGCCTTCGCCCAACAACAGCAGGTTCTCTTTGGCCAGCTCACTGGTTTTAATCGCACTTTTCTCCGACCAGTGGTGAGCCGCAGGCAGCAATGCCACAAACGGTTCATCATACAGTGGCAAAGTGACGATACCAGGCTCATCAAATGGCAGTGCGATAATGATCGCATCCAATAGCCCGTTTTTAAGTTTCTCTCGCAATCTGGCGGTAAAGTTTTCTTCGATCACCAGGGGCATATCGGGCGCACTTTTGCGCAAAGTGGGGATAATATGCGGAAAAAGATACGGTCCAATGGTATAAATGGCCCCCAGACTGAAGGCACCGGCTAATTGATTTTTACCATCATTGGAAATTTGTTTCAATTTATCCGCTTCTTCCAGTACCCTTTGCGCCTGTTCAGCCACGCGCTGGCCAATGGGGGTAATGGCAATTTCATTTTTATTACGCTCGAAAATACTCACCCCTAATTCATCCTCCAGCTTCTTTACGGCCATGCTCAGGGTGGGCTGACTGACAAAACAGGATTCCGCCGCCCGGCCAAAATGGCGCTCCCGCGCGACGGCAATAATGTATCGCAATTCCGTTAATGTCATTGGTTTCTTCGCTTTTGAATCAAGGGGTTTCGATAATCGTTATTAACGTTATGTTTAAATAATGTCTAAATTTTGTTGTATTTTAGTATTCGGGTAGGCGTATTTAATCGATAAATCATCTCGGATCGATCAACTAACCGATTGTTTTTACATTACTTTTAAAGCAGCGCCGCTGTCAAACATTCTGAAATTCACCCCTGGCGTTGAGCCGATTAAATCACGAATACGTGGCAAATTCGGGGCCAAAAGGCTTATTTTAACGCATTATTTCAATATGATATAACCTATCATTCGCCTAATGTCTTATATATGCTCGATAGATTACATACTCTCGCCACGCTCGCATCATTCTTAACGCAAGAATAATGTCGCTGCATCTCAATATGCCACCAGCAACTCCACGCCTGAGCGATTATCAACCAACGCTTTCATATATGTTTGTTAACCCTCGCACTAGTTTCCAACTAGCAACCATGCAATAATTCTTGATTAAGCGAATAGTCCTTAGCAAACAATATTATTACACCGATTTCCAGATACGCTTAAACAAATAACGCGGCCAATTCAACACTGCCTGCTCATAGGAGAATTTAGGTGACATTTTTTAAATTAGTCAACAAAACAAAAAATATCGCTACAAACCGTAAAATCACACAAAAAGCCCGAATCATTTTCATGGCATTGGTCATTGCTATGTCAGTGACGGCTTGCGCATCCCTAAAGGATTTTTTGGGGTTTGTTACAAAAATCAACATTACGTTTGAAGCATCCGCGGATTTAAACCCCAATGCCGAGGGGCGGCCTTCTCCGCTGGTGATACGCATGTATGAATTTGAGGACGTTAAAGCATTTAAAGAAGCCGATTTTTTTGCCTTATACGATAACGAAAATGAAACCATTGGGAAATTCATTCTCGCCAAAGACGAGGTGGAAATAAAACCCGACACCAAGCATTACATAAAACGCCGCACCAAACCCAAAGCAAAGTTCATTGGTATACTGGCGGCGTACCGCGACCTCGATAACGCCCGCTGGCGCGCCATTATTGAATTGCGTGATGACAAAACGGCCGAAGTCAGTGTTTATTTAGGAAGCGCGGGTGTGTCAGTATCGAAAAAATAGGGATACGAACAATGATAGTGATACGAACAACGATGGTACGGCTTGAATAACCTTAAGTGAAAAAATCATCAGCCCATTGACAAGTTCGCCTATACTCATCGCAGATAACGATTCATATTTCGCCATATTATGAAAACCGCATTGTACCGGGCAAAACATTGTGGAAAAACATTGTGGTGAGCATAACGTTGTGGTGAGTATAAATGGTGACCAGCGCACAGTGGGCCGATATCCGCCGGCTGCTGCGCGGGTCGCGATAATGTCGACTCGGTACCAACATTACACCTGAGCATACTGGCTTTGTGTTGGAAACGTTTGTATTAGTAGCTTTTGCGTCAGTATTTTTTGTATCAATATTTTTTGTGTCAGTAACCAATGCCGATGGCACGGCATCATTACAAGCAGCACTATTTGCCTAACAATAACGATTTGCGTGAAATTTTGCATCATGTGAGGTCTGCATGAGCGTTGGAATAGACTTACTTTACTATTGGTAACTAATCATGTCATGGAATAATAAAATTATCTGGACCGAGGGCATGTTTTTACGCCCTCAACACTTTCAGCAATTCGGTCGTTATATCGAGGCCGTCGTCAGTGGCAGCACCGCCGGCACACGCAGTCATCACTGGGGAATTCAGGAACTCAGCCTGGACGATGCATCGATGACCCTCGGAAAAATTACGATAACGAAGCTAATCGCGCGTTTACCCGATGGGACATATATCAACGTTCCCGAGGATGATGATCGACCTCTCACCCTCGACGTACCGGAAAACACCAAAGAAAGCATTGTTTATCTGTCAATCCCGCTCAAACAGCGAGAAGCTATCGAAATTGATGCCGCCGACGGTAAAGAAAACCTGGCGCGATATTTACCCCGGGATTACGAAGTCATTAACAGCGTCGCCAATACCGGTGAAAAAGCCAGAATTTCCGTCGGTAAACTACGCTTACGTTTGTTGCTGGAAAAAGAACAGCGTAATGACTTCGCCTGCCTGGGCATCGCTCGCATCATCGAAATCCGGTCAGACAAACACGTTCAACTGGATGAAAGTTACATCCCCCCCACGCTGAATTGTCACGCAGTCCCCAACCTGAAAGGCTACATTAAGGAACTGGTGGGACTATTGCATCATCGCGGGGATGCACTGGCCAGCCGTGTAACGGAATCCGGCCGGGGTGGCACGTCGGAAATCGCGGACTTTATGCTACTACAGGCAGTGAACCGCTACGAACCGTTATTGATTCACCTCTCACAGTCAACCAATGTGCATCCCGAGTCCCTCTACCAGCTGATCGTCAGCCTGTCGGGGGAATTAGCAACCTTTAGTGGTAAACGACGACGCCCCGCTGAATTTCCTGACTACCGCCACGACCAGCTGGCCCAGAGCTTCAAACCGGTTATGCTGAACCTGCGCCAGGCACTGGGTACGGTGCTGGAACAAACCGCCGTGGGACTGCCCATGAAAGCTCACCAATATGGGATACACGTTTCAACCATCACGGATCGCAGCCTGGTTGGCAAAGCGTTTTTTGTGCTGGCGGTACGTGCTCAAATGCCGGCAGAACAATTGGCATCGCGCTTCCCGGCACAATCGAAAATTGGTCCCGCTGAAAAAATACGTGAACTGGTCAATATGGGATTGCCCGGCATATCACTGCGCACCCTCCCCGTTGCGCCCCGTCAGATTCCCTATCATGCCGGATTCACCTATTTTGAGCTGGACCGTACCAGTGAATTCTGGAAGCAACTGACCGAGTCCAGTGCGTTTGCCTTTCACATTGGCGGCGAATTCCCGGGGTTGGAAATGGAATTTTGGGCCATTAAAGAGTAATTCACACGTTATTCATGAGTAATGCATTATGAGTTCAGACGATCCATTTAACCCAAACAAGCCCGGCAACCAGACCTTCGGCGCTGGCAATTCAGGTTTCGAAAGCGGCGGTTTTGATGATGCCGATCGTACCGTCATTCGCCCCACGCCGGGTGGACAACAGTTTAACCCCCCCCCATCGCCACCACCGGTAGCAGCGGCCCCAATTCCGCCCCAGCAACCAGCCTACCAGCAACCCCAGGCTTATGCGCAAGCGCCGCCGCCGGGGGCCGCCGGTCCACGGCACAATACATTGGTTGACGCCGCCGCCAAAATATTAGCGCTGGTTGGCCGTTTAAAAAGCACGGCTCAGCACAGTGATGTTAATGGCTTGCATCGCCAGGTAATACAGGAAATTCAGTTATTTGAAGCCAATGCCCGCGCCAATGGCGCCACCCCCGAAGCCATATTAGCGGGCCGTTACACCTTGTGTGCCGCCCTTGATGAAGCGGTTCTTAATACCCCCTGGGGCAGTAACAGCACCTGGAGCAACCAGGGAATGTTAAGCACCTTCCATCAGGAGGCCTGGGGTGGGGAAAAAGTGTTTCAAATACTGGACCGCATCCGCCAGCAACCGGCGGGCAATATAGATTTGCTGGAATTAATTGACACCTGTATTTCGCTGGGCTTCGAAGGCAAATACCGTGTTCAGCAAAATGGGCGGGTACAACTCGATGCCTTACGCGATGAATTATTTAATACCATACGCATGCAGAAAGGGGATTACGAACGGGAACTGTCACCAAACTGGCGCGGCCTGGCAACACGAAAAGCCGCATTGACGCGCTATATTCCGTATTGGGTGGTTGCCGCGCTCGCAGGCGCACTAGTACTCAGCATCTATATAGGCTTTAACTATGCCCTGCACTCCTCGGCCAACCCACTCATCGAAAACCTGAATAACGTTGCCCCGGCCCCCGAAGTAAAAGGTGACCAATCATGATTCGCACCATCATATCAATTCTAGGGTTAATCGCCATTTGCTTTTTAATCTGGTTTGGCGGCCCCATGCTGGCGATTAATGACGCCAAGCCCTTTGCAAGCCCCACGGTTCGGCTAATCACCATTCTCATCATCGTGATTTTGTGGGGCCTCAATGCCCTGCGCAAAATGATTAAAGCCAACAAAATCACCAAAGAACTGTTAGCCGGTTTTTCTCGCAACAAAAACAAGCAGGAAGAAGTACTGTTGCCCGATGACGGCAGTTCCGCCGAAGTTGCCACCTTGCACAAAAACTTTCAGGAAGCGGTGCAAATCCTCAATAAAACCAAACTCGGGGGTGCCCATGGCGAGCACAAACTCTATGAGTTGCCCTGGTATATAATTATTGGCCCCCCTGGGGCCGGCAAGACCACCGCACTCATCAATTCAGGCCTGCGTTTTCCCCTCGCCAACCGCTTTGGCCAGCAGGCCTTGCGTGGTGTGGGTGGCACAAGAGATTGTGACTGGTGGTTTACCGATGAAGCCGTTCTAATTGACACCGCCGGGCGATACACCACCCAGGACAGTGATGCCAGTGTTGATAGCGCAGGCTGGGGTGGTTTTCTGGAGCTGCTAAAAAAACATCGCCAGCGACGACCAATCAACGGTGTCCTGGTGGCGATCAGCCTGCCGGAATTAATTACTCAAAACGAAGCTGAACGCCAGGCGCACGCCAATGCCATCAAACACCGCATTCAGGAGTTAAACACAAAATTGGGGATTAGCTTCCCGATTTACGTGCTGTTTACCAAACTGGATCTGGTGGCTGGCTTTGTGGAGTTTTTTGATGACCTGGGCCGTGAGGAGCGAGACCAGGTGTGGGGCTTCACCCAGGCCTTCGAAGGCAGTGTCAACTACGAAGCGAATTTACAACAGTTTTCCCAGGAGTTTGACCAACTAATTGGTCGATTAAAAGCACGGGCTATCCCGCGCCTGCATCAGGAACGGGACCAACAGCGCCGTTCATTGATCCACGGTTTCCCGCATCAGCTATCAAGTCTGAAGAACGTCGCCGATCAGTTTCTACAGGAAGTATTTCGCCCCAACCGGTTTGAAGATGCCTTTTTACTGCGCGGCGTGTATTGTACCAGCGGTACCCAGGAAGGCACGCCCATCGACCGTGTTATGGGCGCGCTGGCCGCCACTTTTGGCCTGGACCGCCAGCTTTCCCCCAGCTTTAGCGGCCAGGGCCGCAGTTACTTTCTAACGCGCCTGTTCCGCGACGTTATTTTTCAGGAAGCCGGTATTGCCGGCAGTGACAAGCGCATTGAAAAACAACGCACCTGGTTCCAGTACGGCGTGTATACCACTGCAATTGTCGCCACGCTCAGCGTTACCCTGATTTGGTCAGGCAGCTATGCTAAAAATACCGACCACATTGACAGCATGAAAAAAAATCTGGCGGATTATCAAAAACAGACCAAAGAACTCGACAAAAACAGTGATGTGTTTGAAACCTTGCCCTCACTGCAGTCATTGCAAAATGTTGTCAATCAATATCAGGACGAATCCCTTGCCTGGCTGACCGGGCTGGCATTAAGCAAACAGGGTTCCATCGAGCCGGTGGCCAATGATGCCTATAAACGGGTAGTGAAAACGGATTTTCTGCCACGTCTGGCACAGCGTCTGGAAGTTCAAATGGATTCCGATCATGATGACATGGAGTTCTTGAGTAATACCTTAAAGTCTTATCTCATGTTAGGTGAACCCCAGCATCGCGATCCCGAATTTATAAAATTATGGCTGGGGCTCGATTGGGAAAACCAATTCCCGAAACAGGAAGACAAACAACTGCAACTGAAACACCACCTGCATGTGCTGTTAGACAACGAATTTGAGCCCTACCCGTTAAACACAAAAGTCGTGGCGTCAACCCGTCGAATACTAACCCGTGTGCCCATCGAACGACGCGTGTACGCACGCATCAAGCAAGAGGCAATGACAGAGACCGCTTTAACGTACCACCTGGATGAAGTATTGGGCGACGAAGGTCAGAAAACGTTTAGAAGCCTGTCAAACAAAGGCCTGCGGCAACGAGTATCAGCGCTCTACACCATCTCCGGATTTAAAGACCTGTTCCTGGCGGAAACCCCCCGTATCATTCAGGAATCAACCGAAGAAAACTGGGTACTGGGCACGTCACAAAAGGATGCGGTCAACATTTCGCAAAAAGACCTTAACCGCAAAGTCGAAAAATTTTATGTCAGTGATTACATCGATAACTGGCAGGACTTAATGGCTGACCTGGAAATCGTGCGTTTTACCAGTATACGCCACGGCGTGGACGTGGTGGAAACCCTGGCAGGCGCAACATCCCCACTACGGGGGTTTCTGGAATCAGTGGATAAACATACCGCACTTGATCGCAAATCCGATGCGGCGGATGCGGCATTGGCCGTCGTCGCGAAAAAAGCCCGGCGTCTGGCAAAAGCCGCCAATGCCGCAAAGAAAAGCGGCATCGGATCCTCCAAAGAAACCCCCGGTCAAAAAATACATAAGACCTTTGCACCCGTTGGTAAATTAGTAACCCCCGCAACCGAAAACTCGCCGGTGGAAATTGATAATTTACTGTCATTACTGGCAGAGCTACACACATACCTGGATGAGCTGGCTTCAGATCCCACGGGTTCAGCAGCGTTTGAAGCCGCCAAGCAGCGCATGGCCAGTGGCAGCAAAGACCCCATTGGCAAATTGCGCTCAAAAGCCACCCGCTTGCCACAACCCGTTAAACGCTGGATGCTGACAACGGCCAATGAAAGCTGGGGCGTAGTGCTGGCCAACGCCCATAACTATATCAATACGGCTTGGCGCTCAGAAGTGCTACCAGAGTATGACCGACGCCTGAAAGATCGCTATCCGTTACTCAAGTCCACAGATAAGGAAATCACCCTCGCTGATTTTTCCCGTTTTTTCGGGCCCGATGGCACCATTGAAAGCTTCTATAACAATTACCTGGCCGAGTTTTTCAAGAAAAATCAGCGCGGCGCGATCACCGAAAAGAAATTTGAAGGCCATACGCTGGGCTTAAACGATAAAGCCATTAAGGCGCTACAGCGCGCCCTTATCATAAAACAGATATATTTCACCAGTAACGAGCCACAGCCCCTGGTGCCCTTTAAATTAAAACCGGTATATCTCGACGCCGCAATCATCAAATTCGCCCTGGAAATCGACGGTCAGCGACTGGCCTATCGTCACGGTCCAATGCGCTCATCAAACGTGCAGTGGCCCGGCCCCGATGGCGCCGGGCGTGCCCGCCTGATATTTGAAGCCAGCTCAGGCAGCCGCATTACCCGCACCAAAGAAGGCCCATGGGGACTGTTTCGAATGCTGGATCAGGCAGACATGCGTCCCGCCCCAGCTGGCGATAAAATGAAGATAACGTTTAAAATGGACGGGCATACCGCACGTTATGAACTTCAGGCCAATAGCGTGGAGAACCCATTCCGTTTAAAATCACTCGAGCGCTTTCGAGCGCCTGAAACGTTATAGGCCGGCCGATAAAAGAATGCTATTTCAAAACCAGAAAACATAACTTAGAAAACGTGGATGTAAAAAGACGTGGATAGTGAAAATTGCGCCGGTTTCTTCGGCAAAATACCAAGCCATGGTGATTTCATCAATCGCCGTGTACCCCGCTCCTTTCTGGATCCTTGGGATTCATGGCTGCAGCAGGCTATTTCCTACAGCAAGGAAAACCTGGCCAACGGCTGGCTCGATATTTATCTCACCAGCCCCATTTGGCATTTTTACCTGGCCCCGGGGGTCTGCGGCGATCAGCCCATGACCGGTATTTTGATGCCGTCGGTGGACAAAGTGGGCCGCTACTTTCCACTCACGATTGTTAACACCATTAGCGATCAAATTGCTTCCTGCGATTCGGCTTTTTCCAATAAGGAATGGTTTCACAAAGCCGAGCAGCTGGCACTAACGGCACTCAGTGACAGCTTCGATTTCGAAGAATTTGATAAGAAAGTGGCCGAGCTACACCTTGATGCCAATAATTCAGCAACCCTGGACCAGACTGATCTGCACGCCTACGGTGCCATGCATTTAACGCTAGGCCCCATTAGTCACAGCACATCCAATGCCTCAAATCTGGCAAACCACTTTTTAACCTCGACGTATTCTGCACAACACAGCGTCTGGTGGAGCAATGGTTCACAACGAATGCAAGCCTGTGTCATTGCCTGTACGGGGTTACCACCCGTAGATGGGTTCACCGCATTTTTAGATGGTCAATGGTCCAATTGGGGTTGGCATAACGGTAGCAATCTGTCATCTACCAATAAAAATTCAATTGACGGGATGTGGAATTTATAACATGACTGAACAACAACCCTTGTCTGAGCAACAACCCTTTCGCTGGATATCGGCAGCGGCAACTCACGTTGGAAAAGTGCGCCAGGTAAATGAAGACGCCATGCTCGAACGGGGCGACATTGGTTTATGGGCCGTGGCCGACGGCATGGGTGGACATCATGCCGGCGACGTCGCCAGCTCCAGCATCGTTAACATACTGGGTGAGATGCACCCCAGTAATCGCCTCAGCGCTTATGTTGACGAAGTAGAAGACCGAATTCTCGCGATTAACGAGCGCCTGCGACGAATGGCCGCAGAACATGAAGATAACCGAACCATTGGCAGCACCATTGTTGCAATGCTTGCCCAGGACTCACACTGCGCCTTTTTGTGGGCTGGCGACAGCCGTGTTTATCGTTCCCGAGATGATCAATGTGTGCAAATAACCCGGGACCATAGTCAAGTGGAAGAAATGGTTCAACAAGGGCTTATTCTTCGTGAAGACGCAGAGCAACATCCGGCTGCTAACATAATAACCCGCGCAGTGGGTGCCTCTGACAATTTATATATTGATGTTGATATTGAGGAGCTCATGGACGGCGACACCTATTTATTATGCAGTGACGGCCTGTATAAACACATAACTGACGAAGAAATTGCGGAATTACTTAAAACCAAAAATATAAATGACATCCCGCATCAATTAATTAACACCACGCTTGAACGTGGCGCGATCGATAATGTTACCGTGATTGCGGTTCGAGCACTACGCACAGCCGCTCCGCAATCAGAGATCAATAACTAAAACACCATAATGTCGACCTATCGTGACCTAATCAAGGCATCATTAAACAACTCGCTCACCGACGACGAATTAATTCAGGGCCTCATCGAATTAATATCCGCCAACCCCAGCATTAAGGACGAGGCACTGGGGGCCATTGAAGCACCTTATCGTACAGGCCGATTATCAGAAACATTATACGAAAAAATCACCGCCGCCATCACTGACGATGAGTTACTGCACCTGACGGATGCGACACGCTTACCCGGGCAAGCAGCCGACGAGGATTCTCAGTCTGATGACAACCTGGATAAAACCATTGTCCAAGCCAAGGACCAGATCCAGACCAAAAATCAACCACACCACCAAACGCACACGCCAACGATAACACCACCAAAAGATCAGCCGGACGCAACAGATCATCACCCGCAATTCACCGCACCAAACCACTTGACTGATAACACCCCGGCTCACAATATCACCGCCGCAAATCGCCACCCTGCCCCCCATGAAGAAGCCATCGAGGAATACAAGGCAAAACTGCAACATCATACTTCCAGCGAAGATGAAACGTTTATTGACGTAAACGAAAACGCCTTCGGTAACTCAACCGGGAGCCTAAGTGAAAACGCCGACACTGAGCTTGAAACTAACGTAGCAACCGATGTAAAAACCAACGTAGTGGCAAAGCCGAGCCAATCAGCTACCACACCACGCCGGCCAAACACCGCCTCAAAAACCATACGAACGGCCAAATCGAAAAAGGATACCCAGGCACAACCGCAGGCGTCCACCGCCATTCCAGCAAATCCACGTAGCCTCAACGCCAATGAAATGCCAACACAGGCTAATGCGGCCGAGGCAACCAGTCTGACCGTGACACAACACGGGTCCACGGAACTGTCATCGGGCAGTATCATTAAGGGACGATTTATCTTAGAGGAAATCCTTGGGCAAGGTGGAATGGGCGTCGTTTACAAAGCGCGGGACATGCGTAAGGAAGAAGCGCAAGACCGAAATCCTCACGTTGCCATTAAGGTATTAGGCGCATCATTTAAAGATCATCCGCATTCACTGATTGCGTTGCAACGCGAAGCACGCAAAGCACAAACACTGGCTCACCCGAACATTGTTACCGTCTATGACTTTGACAGAGACGGTGATACGGTTTACATGACCATGGAATACCTTGAAGGTGATGCACTGGATCGAACCCTTAAACGCCTCAAACCCAACGTCATGGAAAAAAGCAAGGCTCTGCGTATTATAGAAGGGATATGCAACGGCCTTGCCTATGCACACAAACACAACATAATTCACTCCGACTTAAAACCCGGCAATATATTTGTTACCAAAAACGGCGATGTTAAAGTTTTCGACTTTGGCATCGCACGGGCCATGAAACCCGCATCCGACGCCAAAGGCGACACCACTGTTTTCGACGCCGGCAGCCTGGGCGGTCTCACGCCTGCTTATGCAAGCCTGGAAATGCTCCAGGGTGAAGACCCGGATATACGTGACGACATCTACGCCCTGGCCTGTATCGCCTTTGAGTTATTGGGTGGCGTACACCCCTACAATAAGCTACCAGCTGACCAGGCGAAAGAACGCAAGCTTAACCCACCACTATTAAAAAACCTGTCCCGACGACAATACAAAGCATTACTAAAAGGCATTGCCTTTGAACGCATCACCCGCACGGAATCAGTTAAGCAGTTTAATCTCGACATTAGTGGACAACGCACATTAAGCAAACCCATTGTGGGCGCAACAATTGCCAGCATCATCGCCATTGCATTGCTGGTGGGGCCATTTCAACAGTATCTGAATAAACAAAAAGTGTCGGAACTGGCCGATGCACTAAAAAGTGGAGATGAAAACACAATTAACAGCACGCTGAATCAATTGGCCTCAGCAGACAGCAATTTGCGGGAAAATGTGCTTTCAGAAGCCAAAGAAGAACTCATACTTTATTATAAGCGACTGGCAGAACAGGACATTAATACACAACAGAACAAGTTTAACTTTGAACAGGCACGCACCACTTTATCCCTGGCAGAAAATCTTTTTCCTGACTCAGCGCAACTGACCAGCATTATTGAAACCATTGAAGATCGAAAAAACCGCCTGCTCAACGATCTGACACGCACCTTTAACGCCCAGTTGGAAGCAGGCACATTTCTACCGGGGTCACCTGTATCCGGACGGCAACAATCACCGCCAGTGAAAAAAATCACGATCCTGGATACCTTAAAAACCGTTGCGGCCATTGATGCCGCCCATCCCCTGCTATCAGACCCCCGTCTCATCGTAGAATTCAGCGCCAAAGCCAATCAAGCGGCGAATGCACGCCAGTTTGACACCGCGAAAGCATTGCTTGATGCGGCAATCACACAATTTCCCAATGAAGTGCAATTAGTTGACTTGCAGGATCAGATACGTATTCATGAGCAAAATTATTTATTAGGCAAGCTGACAACATCCCCCGGTAAAATAGCGAATAGCGCCACGGGCAATAGTGCAAATAAAGATTCAAGGCTCAGCATCGCTGACCGGCAGAAGAACATTGAGCGATTACTGAATGCTCCCTTTAGTCACTCCGATTGGAGCAATACACTTGCGCAAGAATTGGATTTCTTAATCGACAAACTGCCCGCAACAGATCCATGGTTGAAAAACAAGCGCAACTATATCGCTGAACTCTATTTTAGACATGCCCAGTCAAGACATAATGCCAAACGCTACACTGAAGCCGATGCCCTGATACAACGCGCTCATCGATGGGACCCAACAATACCGGGAATAGAACCGGAGTTAGCCTCAATTGCAGAGGCAAAACAAACCTTTGAAAAACAGAAACAGCAGCAGGCACGCGACGCTAAAATTGAGGGGCTAAAACAAACCCTGCGGACCCAAGCAAAGGCAAATGATGTTAAAGGTGCCAAGGCCAGTTATAACGCCTTGAGAAAAACACTTGGCGTCAATAACAAGTATATTCGCGTCACTGCGCCGGATGTAATTGGTAATGCCTATTTACGTTTGGCAAATGACCTCGCAAAACGGGGCCAGTATAATTCAGCCATTAAGTTAGCGGATGCCGGTCTGTCGATATCGCCCGACCTGACGCCATTGATAGCAGCAAAAAAAGAATTTATTACCATTCACTCAAAACAAAATGCCCACAAACTCGCCATCGAAAATGACCCCTGCAAACCCAGCTTTGCGGGCTATGGCAAGCGCAGCAAAGCAACCTGCGCGGATATGGTTGATGCAAATCAACCTGGCCCTAAATTAGTGGTGATTCCCGCTGGAAAATCCTTTAAAAAACCCTTTGCCATTGGAAAATACGAAGTATCCGTTGAGGAGTTTAATGTTTACTGCCAGCGAAGCAAATCCTGCCAGAAAATAAACACCAGCAATACAACGATACCGGTCACCAACATCAGCCTGAAACAGGCAAACGCATTTATCAACTGGTTATCGCAAACCACGGGGTATACCTATCGTTTGCCCACCGTCGCGGAATGGAAATACGCGGCCAGTGCCAATGGCAAACAACCTAAAAAAGATTTTAATTGCCGGGTCGTACTGGGCGGACGAGTCGTTAAAGGAAATGCATTGGTTAATATCAGCACGGGGAAAAAGAATGGCTGGGGCCTGACAAATTATATAGGTAATGCACAGGAATGGGTTACTACATCGACAAACAAAACTTCATCCAAACTCATTGCCATTGGTGGCGCCTATAAAGACTCGCTGGCTAACTGCGACATTACTTTGTCCAGAGAGCACGACGGTGGCGCAGATACCAACACCGGGTTTCGCCTATTAAGAGAATTAACCTAGTCTACGCCAACAGAAACCACGCGCTACCCATCATCCACGCAGCATCCATCATCACCCACGGTATCATCCAATTGGCGTTATCATAACGTAAAGCCGCACTGAGTTTTTACACCGGATATGTAACAAACATTAAAACAATCACTTATGGTATACACAGGAAACTTTTCACGGTATAAATTGTGCTGTAAACTGTGTCGATTACTATTATGATGATGCCATTACAAAAGCACAATTACAAAGGCACTATTGCTGCGGCACTAATACTACAGCACTAAGAATACGGCACTAAAAATACAGCACGATTGCATCGTTACGACAACGTGAATACAGCAAGTCATCTATTTTGAGCGTTTTGCCGGCTACTCAACAAGGCTTGAGAAATAATAAAAATACAATGAACTGTGCATTTCAGTAACCCCGAGGATTCGGCATGGCCGACACCAGCTTAAAAAAATTGGCAAAAGCTTATGCAATTGGAGAAATCACCAAATATGATTATCGCCAACAACGCTCCACAGTAATTGACGAATTAACCGGTTACAAGGGATCAACAGAAGACAGCTCCCCCCACACAATCCCCTTTATCCCGCCAGCCGATCAGGAGCACGAGCAGCAACACGACCAGAAGCACGATGTTAAACAAAAGGTCGGCCCCGGAAATACCGGGTTTGCTGATAACAATGACATATCACTCGACTTCAACTTTGATATTCCGGAAGAACACCAGGAATACCAATCATCATCAGGCTTTCGACTAATCTTTATTATTTCAGCGCTAACGGTGTTGGTTCTGATGGTCTTATTCATATACCCACAACCTTCCCCGGAAACGCCAGCGACGGTGGAAAACGCGGCACTGACACCGGATCCACGACGGTTGGTGGAAACCTTTGTCAATAAACAGGAGTGGGCGCAAAGTGACATCGCCGAGTTCCTGATTAACTGGCTACGTTTAAGTGACCAACAAAAACAAGCGGCGCAACAGGAAGTTTGGTTTCAAAGCCTGGTGGATAGCTTGCGCAAACGACAAATCGAATTAAAAGCGCTGGCAGATCTCGGTACACCGGACGCACAGCAAAAAGAAACACAAATAAAACTACTGGCGGAAAGCCTGGATGTTTATCTCTAATCACACGGGAGTCAGCAGATCAAATGGGTAACGGAGAAATTAACTTTTCATTAGGGGACACAGGGAATACGAAACAAAAGGTTATGCCGCTACGGATTTTGATCGTGGGTGATTTCTGCGGAGAATCTGAAAAAAATTCTGATGCCAATCGCAACCCAGTCGGCAGTAATAAACCGTACCCCACCCCTCAATCAATCGACAAATATTCCCTGGATACCTATTTGAGCTCATTAAACATCAATCTTCATCTTGAAACCGACCAATTTTTCACACCGGCATCCGGTAAACGCTTTGTACAGTACTCACCCCGCTCACTGAACGACTTCACCCCCAAAGGAATGATTGAGACAATCCCCGACCTCAAGCGGCTGCACGCATTAAAAACCCAAATTGGTAATTTTCCACCGGGAGCACTCAGCCAGGAACAATTAACGGGATTAAAGCGCACCTATAGTGATATAGCACCGTTACAAGCCGTGTTCGCGCTTTTCAGTGACACCACCCAGGCATCAGGCTCCGCTCCAAGCTCACCGGTAAAAACCCCACCAGCAGCGTCCGCCGCCAATACGCTGGCAAAGGACACCGCCACACAAAGCACACCAAACCCAGAAGACAATGCAATCTCCCGTCTTCTCGACATGGTGGGAACATCGGATCAACCCACAGCAACACATGAAGACGCCCATATCAGTAACTTTGTAAGCGCGATCAGTCATTCCAGTCAGAAACCAAAGCAGGATATGGCACTGCGAAAAACGGCTCAGCAATACATCGACACCATTCTGCAAACGCAACTTAATGCCCTGCTCCACAATAAAACATTTCAGTCAATTGAATCATTATGGCGCGGATTTAAATTTCTTGTTGACCGGACCAACTTCCGAGAAGCCATTGAAATTCAGTGCCTCTCCACACCACGGGATGACCTGGTCACTAACCTTAAACATGGCGTGACAGAAGCAGAATGCAACGCAGGCAATGCGGCGCCTTATACCGTTATTTTATCAACGTTCTATGTCGCTAATACTGCAAGTGAAATTACCGAACTACAAACCATCACTGAGTATGCCGAAACCTTGCAGACACCGGTAATTGTCGCGCTAACCAATGCATTTTTAGGCAATGCCTTTTCAGATTCCCACAACCGCACCAACACGATAGCAAATTTAAACGTAAATCCAATAACATGGATGAATCAACCGCAATATCAACAATGGAACGCAATGCGCCATAAACCCTGCGCACGCTGGGGCGTTGCGCTGTTTAACCGCTTTATGCTACGTGACGAATATGATCCGGAGATGCGCCAATCTGCCGGTATTACCGAAAATTCAACGTCTATCGATGATGCATTGTGGGGGCACCCCGGCTTTGCACTGTTAGCGCTCATTACCCGCAGTTTTGAAAAAACTGGCTGGCCTACCGAGATTCAGGGGAGAATGAATGGCGAATTGGATGATCTTTGCCTGCGCCATGTATCACCCGCGTCTGATCCGGCGTTTTCCACCCCGCTTGAAACCCTTCTCACTATCGAACAAATTCAGGACTTATCCGCCACGGGAATAACCTCACTATCCGGCTCCATTAACGATGACCGTGCGTATATTTATCACACGCCTTGCTTATGGCAAAGCGCAAAATATTCCGAGGAGCGCTATACCGCGATTAGCGACACAATGAATAACCTGGCCTATCAGTTGTTAATTACGCGACTGGCGCGTGCAGTCTCCCATCAAATGATGCGATTTCGGCAAATAGACAACGAATCAGTCCTTACTGAAGAAATCACTCACCTCATCAGGGAACTGCTTGCCACCACCGGCGATGGTGCCAGCGCAACCGTTACCGTGGAAAACAACGATGACGATACCCAACAACGTGTGGTATTGATACAAGCCAGAACAGGGAAAAAAGTGTTAAACGGGGCCGATGTGGAATTCGGGCTGGCGATTTAGCGGAATGTGCTCCAACATCCGCCTCAATTTCAGCATAACCCGAAGCATGGTGTAGAGGATGTTTACACGGTGTTAAACACCGCTTGAAACCCAAAACGTTACTTGACGAAAAAATCAGATACCCAAGTAACGATAATCATCAGTAGTTCGTTAATACAACCAGGATCGAGGCCCCCTCAAACCGGCAGGACACCGCTATAAATTAGACTCAGCTACATGGGCTGATCTTTATACATCCGCAACGGCCGCCTTAAATGGATCATCGAGGTTATCAATTCCATCCAGGTCCACCAGTTCTTCAAACATAGGCAAGCCGGATAACTGGGTAACCGTTTGAATAATATCATCCTGCGGCCGGAATGACGGCAAAGGCGAATTCAAGACAACATAGGGTAAATCACCCGATACAGGTGACCGTTCAACCGTCACATTGAAACGCAAGTCTGCAAAGAGGCTTTTAATGCCCGGAAATTTATTTAACAATGTCACCATAACCAGGCTATTGATGATGAGTTCCTTAACATCATCACCACGAAGCGTTTCCCCTTCGGTTTTAGCTTTTAACAAACGCGATAAATCCAGGGCACTGGCATAGCACAACACCCATCGGGTGGGAGAAGAAACGGTAATGGTTTGCTCTACATCACCAGCAATCGGGTACAAGTATTGCCAGGAATAAATTTCCAAGGCGTTTTTTATGCCCGTTACAGGCGTGCTGAGTTTCATCGGCATCTTGAAACCATTACGGGAAATATCTTTAAACTGCTCTTCGATATTCTTAAAATTTGCTTCAGCACCCAGCACCTTGTCCTTAAACGCGCTTTCCATAAACTCCCCAAGAATTTTCCGGGGTGTGAATAACGGTGTTAAGGTCGCTAAATGCCCATTTAGCTTTTTCTCAAGTAGTTGTGACCTTTTCTGTGAGGCATGACGTAACGGCCCCATCTGTTGAAGATCGATTTCCTTTACCCGACTCATAGGCGCTCCTAAACTCATAAGCATTTGAACTTATGAAAGTATCGTATTATGGTCACATTTGACCTGTGCAATATTACGTTCAACCCCTATATGCATCAAGGGCTTATTGGCGTTTGTTTATACTATAAGTAAAAAGTGAATGCAAAGACAGTACCTATTAACATACTGAGATAGCGAACATTTATTGAATTGACTGTTATTTAACCATTTATTGGGATTTTATACAATTTCACAAGGAAATAGCCATAATGCAAGACCAGATGCAAGCCAATCGACGACAGGAATATCAACGCCGTATCGATGCAATTCATGCATCGCTGAAAATTAACCCAGATTACGCCAAATCAAGAAATCTGCAACTGCAAATCGAGGCGGTGGATACAATTGACGTGGCCATTGATAATAGCAATAAAATACTGAAACTTAGCCCCCGAACCCATCTGGCATGGTGTGACATGCAAAGGTCCGCTGAACAGGATAACATTCACCTCAATCTGGTATCCGGTTACCGAAGCGTGGAATACCAGCAGGAACTGATTGTGAAAAAATTATCAAAAGGTCAGTCCCTCGACAAAATACTGCAAGTGCTGGCCGCCCCAGGCTACAGCGAACATCATTCTGGCCGAGCGATAGATCTCACCACAAACAACTGCCCCCCGTGTGTAGAATATTTTGAAAAAACGGATGCATTTGACTGGCTGAAGACCAATGCCACGCGGTTTGGATTTTCATTATCCTATCCACGCGACAATCCCTATGGTTTCATCTACGAACCCTGGCATTGGGCATTGAAGGAAGAATAATACAATACTCTCAATTCCAAAAGCTGCAGTTAGTACAATTTGATTTAGTTCGCAGATTTTATTACTGTATATTCCAGAATATATCGAATTAAGTAGGCATAAAAATGATTTAATGTATGGAGATTAACAATGGCAAGGCCGAGTTTTTCAAGTGTGGAAATAAACTACTCAACTGCAATTATTAGTCCCAATGAAAACACTTGTGCAATTCGTTTGAGTATGGTGCTAATGAAAGCGGATATTGTGTTAAATAATATTTTTAAGATGTCAACCACCAACGGCTAAATCCGCGGCGCACTGGACTTAGCGGAAATTTTGCGAATTGGTTGGGGAATTCCCGATCAAAGCTAGTCTGACTCTGTGGGTAAACCCAGCGAGAATGGTGTAATCAGGTATATGAACATTCCAGTATTTCCAGGTCAGGGACATATCGGTCTAAGGAAAAATGGTTCGGCTTATGATAACGATGCCTGCTGGCCTGCAAACCCCGCATGGTTCTGGATACTTTTATGATAAAGGGTATATTGGTTATATTGCTATTTCTGACATTGAGCACTCAAGTCGCTTGTACTGAAAAAATATATAGCAATAAGGTTCATTTACAAATGATTTTGAAAAAGCACCCATTGTTATTCCTTTAAAAAAATTAAACCACAAAACGGTTAGGCCACCTTCGGCTACTAATAATGATTTTGTTGCGTATTCCGCTGAAGATGAACCCCCATTCCGGCGCAAGATGAACACCTTACCGGTCCAAGCATTGGCTAGTGTTCTTTTTACCCTAAGTGTTCATCTTGCGTCAATGCCGCTTTAACCTTTCTCATGGATTCGCCTTTCAAGTTCAGCTTATGGGCGTTGTGTAATAATCGATCAAGTATGGCATCAGCCAATGTGGCATCACCGATAAAGGTATGCCATTTTGTTGTCGGTAACTGGCTGGTTACAATCGTTGATTTATTGCCGTGACGGTCATCCATGATTTCCAGCAAATCATTCCTTTGACTTTGTGTTAACTGCTCAAGTCCCCAATCATCAATGATCAGCATATCCGCTTTTGAAATTTGATGAATCAGCTTCAGGTAACTACCATCACCGTGAGAAATTGTCAGTAAGTCAAAAAGCCGTGTCGCACGAAAATAACGGACACTAGCCCCTTGGTGGCAAGCATAGTGCCCCATCGCACAGGCCAAAAATGTTTTCCCACACCCCGTTGGACCGGTGATGATCAGATTGCGGTGCTTACTCACCCAATCGCCAGTTTGTAATGTCGCGATGTGGCTTTTCTTTAATCCTCTTGGGTGCGTGTAATCGATGTCTTCCAAGCGAGCAAACATTTTAAATCGTGCATTTCTTAATAATCTCTGTAATCGTTTATTTTCTCGCGAAGTAATCTCTTGTTGAATCATTAAGCCGATACGTTCATCAAAACTGAGATCATCATACGTTTGCGGTTGTTGCCATTGTAAATCTAAAGCTTCTGCCATGCCGCCGAGTTTTAAGGTGCGTAATTGCGTTAAACTTTGTTGTTGTAACATTTAATGTCTCCTTAGCGATTAGTGGTAATACTCAGAGCCACGAATATTGTCGTGATTATTAAGTGAGGTTTCTTCGCTTGTTTTTTCAGATTGATCCAGCGGCAGGTCAAGTTGATCAATGCCGTGCTTTAAAATAGAGCTGATGCTCTTGACATTAACCGAACCGATAAAGAGAGCTCGCCTACAGGCACGATCAACACGCTGCATATCATATTGTTTGCCAAGATTGAGTAAGCCCAGACAACTGCGATAAGCTTGCTCCGGGTGTTTTTTTCGTGCAATGATTTGTTGGACGACAATGACGACATTCGGTCCAATATCTTTTGCCCAATTCAATAATCGCTCAGGCGTCCATTCTTTGTGTTTACGATGGGCTTGTGGCATATGATTAGCTTCGGTGCTGAAACCACCTTGTTTATAGCTTCTAGCGTGACGTGCAACCTGCTTCCCTTTGAAGAATATCGCCACACCATCTCTTGTTGCTTGTACTTCGACTTGATGTTTTACTAAATGATGCGGTACAGAGTAAAAATATTTATCAAACTCCAAGTGATAGTCGATGTTGACCCGAGCAAGTTTGAATTCAATATATTCATAACGCGTAGCCGGCAATGATTGCATTGCCGGCTTATCCAGCAATTCAAATTGACTCAGACGACTGCCGGGTAGTTTTTTAAATGGTCGCTGATTAAGATCATCCAGCAGAATTCGAATCGCTCGGTTTAGTTCTTTTAACGTAAAGAAAGTGGTATGTCGTAAACGCGCCATGATCCAACGTTCGACAATCAGCACTGCATTTTCTGCTTTTGCTTTGTCCTTAGGTTTATATGGTCGAGCAGGAATAATTGCTGTTTTGTAATGGCTCGCCATGTGTTGATAGCTGGTGTTGATTTCTGGTTCATAACGACAAGGTTTAGTGACGGCACTTTTTAAGTTGTCAGGCACCAATATTTCGGAAACACCACCAAAGTATTCGAACGCATTGACATGCGATTCTATCCAATCCCCTTTCTTTTGCGACCAGGTTGCTTCTGCATAAGTGTAAGTACTTGCGCCCCAGACAATGACGAAAATTTGCGCTTGCCGGAATTCACCGGTGTCGGGATTTACAATAGGGAGTGTTGGGCCACAATAATCAATGAAGAGTTTTTCGCCCGCTTTGTGGACTTGTCGCATCGAGCGTTTAAGTGTCTGAACCCAATCACGGTAGCGTTGACAATATTGTGAGTATTGATAACTATTGTCGCCATTAAACTGCCTATACTCCTCCCAGAGTAATTGTTTAGTAACCCCTTTTCGTTTGAGTTCAGCGTGCATCGCCACATAATCAGGTTCTATATACCCTGACCGTACGGAAGGAATATAATTTGGAAATAGCATCGACTCCAACGCTTGGTCGTCGATATCCTTGGGGAGCGGCCAGGACAGTCCGGCTTTTTTTGCTCGATCTAGGTGAAGTGAAACTGTCCCTAGGGCAATTTTTAAGCTAGTGGATATTTGCCGTAAGCTTAATTTTGCTTGGTATTTTAGGCGTAAAACCTCTTTAATTGTTCGCATCGGTGTTCTCTCAGCTGTCATCGCTAGCACTCCCCCTAAAATGAAAAGGGAACAGAGTAGCAAAACTAAAGAAAATCAATGCTTAAGAACGGTATTTGAGTGCTGATAACAAATTATTCCGGAAGATGAACACTCATTCCGGGAAAAGACAAAAAGTGTTCATCTTCAGTCCGGAATGAGTGTTCATCTTGAATCGGAATCGGTGTTCAGCTTCTATCGGAATGGGTGTTCATCATGCGTCGGAATACGCAAGATAACAAACCAGCGACGATGTACTTACTAATTGCAACCATATGCCACTGCCTCCCAAAATTGCCTTTCCTGCGCCGGAATTGGTTTTAATCCTTCTGTATATGCAATTTTCTGTATAGTACTTCTCAAAATATTTGGTATAGCCCCCATCGCCTGTGACCATACCCCCCAATTGAATTGCGAGATGTTCCAAGAACTATACCCAAAGCGTTTGAGATTTAGGTGTTTAGAGTGCGATCATTTTTGTTTACAGCTAGACGCGACGACGCAGCATAGCCATTCTATGTAAGGAGATGCAACGACGCTGTGGACAAAAAGGGGCGTGCTATAACTCCTAAATCTCAAACGCTTTGGGTATATAAGGCCCCATTACCTAAAAAAATAGCAGCTAAAACACTACCACCTAGCACCGCAGACAGGGCCTTTGCTGAATTTGTTTTCTGCCTGATTCCTTTATAGCCTCTTGCCCTGATCGGCTAAAACGCAAGCCTGTTATCTCTGGACAGTTCATTCGTTTTTTTGCTACTTTATTTTTCACCTAATTGCCTGGTTAGCCAAGCCAAGACCATAACTTATTCTCTGCCCTGTAATAATCCTTATGATATTAATTACTTCCCTTAATTCCAAATATATTATGAATAATATTGTTAACTTTTCACCAGCTTATTAAACAACTTCACCAGCAAAAATGATAGAAATAACCCAACACAACTAACAAAGCCCTAACAGCATACCACTGTCAGGACTTTTGCCACTACCAAACTAAAAACGTTATCGCATTACGCAGAGATTGGCGTTCTCCAGTCATCAGATCCGGAAGTGCCGGCAATCTCATGACTCCAGGTAATCATACGGTATGCAAATGACAGATCTTCAAGATGCGTGAACTGTGCATTTGTCGGATCCTGGCAATTAGGCATATAAGTTTCTATGTCAACAAGAATTGCATCATCCAATACAGTGGTGAAGTAATTTTCCTGCGTACCTGCAGTAGAGGTACGGTACCATCTTAATTCCACTTTCGGTAAGCGCTCACCGGAACACAGCGCTTGAAACAATAATGGCGATGCTTTGTCGATGATTTTGGTGATAACAATTGGCTGATGCACACGCTGACCGCTAGGTTGTCCACTTTGTGAATCACGCGGAATAGTAACGTTATGAGTTACTGCTTGAACCAGACACTGGTCTTCATGACCTTCCTGGTAAATGTTACCTACGCTATCTTCAGTGAAAGCAGCTGCAGTGATAAGACCTTGAGTAACCCCTTCAACGGATATATAACATGGTGTTGGCATTTTGTATCTCCTTGGTATTTTTGTTTGTTCAAGTTATGTTTAAAGCAACCGTGTTGTTTAACACTTATTACCCCTATTACCATGTTGCGTGCCAATTTGAAAAACCAACCTATTCAACACCCCCCAAAAACACCTAACCCACTATTTTATATGCTAATATTTTTATATCTTACCAAAAGCATCAAATACCTTCAGCTTGATTTGATAGTAATTATAATGAGTAACTGCGCAGAGCTTTGCACAATAAACGAAACGCTTGCGCAGGATCCTGCGCACCTGCATCACCGCAAGCTTTATACAGGTGCCGTTCCCCACCGTCCAAACCCTAAACACTGAAGGTGTGTTTTACGAACTTGGTTTCATCAGTATCAATAGCCACCCTGATAAACCACTCTCATGGATGGAAACCGTTATCGGCTAAAGCTTCAGTGCTTTGAGTAATTTGAATACATCAAAATAGTTTACCGATAGCTCTTCAATTGATTCTATTTTTTGTCGAGTGTCGCTGGGGAGGGATTCGTAACGACTTCTGGCGAGTAAATACTCTACCGAAATCCCCACTAATAGGTCGTTGGCTGCAACTGGTGTTTTGGCGTATATTTCATCTACTGTATATCCTGATCTTTTTGCATTTTCCAAAAGCGATTGAATAGCAGAAAGTGCCCATAGGACATTTTTCTCATCATTTAATATACATAATGAGAAATTGCGCATACTGATATAGTAAAGTGCTTCTTTTAATTTCTCATCGCTTAATTTGGGAAGCTTGTTCATTAGCTTCTCCGCATTGATTTCGCTTTCCTTTTTACAGATTTTTGAAGCTGACTCCAGCTTTATAATCGCCTTA
>Ga0316204_10002894_pt1 | contig 36732 bp, 38 predicted proteins | sample 6monrhotite_MG_2_FD_205661 | JGI IMG/M metagenome (GOLD analysis project Ga0316204, IMG submission 205661) | Microbial mat bacterial communities from mineral coupon in-situ incubated in ocean water Damariscotta River, Maine, United States -... | ecosystem: Environmental > Aquatic > Marine >... | reverse complement strand
GATGCCCGTCGCAAACTGGCTCTCTGGCGCTATGACTACAACAACGTCAGGCCGCATTCCTCGCTGGGCAACAAGACCCCAACAGAAGCGCGCCGGGCGCTTGAGCTACTTGATGGCAACGCGCCCGACGCGCTTGCCCAACCCGAAACCGACCACTATCAACCCCAAGGACTCTCGTTATGAACGAGGGACGACCGGGGGGCAGGTCACTCGCGATCTCTATGTTGCGATGACGCGCGGTTCGCGAAAGCTTGTGATCTGTACGACAAACCCAATCATTGTCAGACAAACCTAGCGAAGCCGTACTAACCCCGCAGAGGAGGGCGGGCGAGACTACAGGCTCAACCGCAGGGGAAGGCTTTGTCCTCATCCGCGTTTGGATGAGCTCAGGAGCCGGATTACGCGCTCGACTGCGCAATGAACCGCGAAAGGGACTCGCGTCGCGCAGTTCTATCCAGAGCGTAGGCAGCGTGTTTGAACTCGACGCCGTCAAGGAGGCCTTGGATATAGCCCGAGACTGTGTCCGCCGCCATGATAAGGACGCTGTCGAGTGAATGGATGTACTTGCTCGTGATCGATCCCGTCGAATGGCCGACGAGGGCAGCAATTGTGCTTTCTGTGAAGCCAAGATCATTTGCCGTGCTGGCGAAGCTGTGTCGAAGGATGTGAGCGGTGAAATTGGGAATCTCTGGTCCGCGGAAGATCCTGTTCCATTGGTTCGGAAAGCTCCCAAAGGTTTGTGACCCTCGTGTCCCAGGAAACACGTACTCGCCGACAACCGTCTTTCGGCGTTCTTCGAGCAATTCGATGACAGGTAGTCCGATCGGTCTTGTCGATGCGCCTTCCTTTGAGTCCACAAGACGCAGGCAGCTGTTCTCAAAATCGACTTCGCTCCATTTAAGGCCGAGTATCTCCCCGCGTCGACAGCCGGTGAGCGCGAGAAGCCGTGTGACAGCGATTGTAGGAGCGAGTTCATGGTCCTCGCCAGCCTCACGAAGCATCTTGCCAAGCACGCGGTACTCATCATCGCTCAAGCGTCGATCCCGCACCTGATCTTTCGGCTTTCGAATGCCATGGGCGACGTTGTGTTCTATGATCCCGTTGTTAATTGCATAAGTGAGCATCGAGCCTGTCAGGCCGACGCATTTGCTCGCCGTTCCACGACCGCCGCGCAGAATAGAAACACCTCGCTTTTTGCCAGTCTTTTTGACAGCGCGCGTTTTCCCAGCAATCACGTCGTTCATCATCTTCGTCACGTCGGCCTTGGTAAGGTCACGCACGCGGCGTTGGCCGATCAGGGGAATGATGTGTCCGTTCAAAGCACCGATGTTCGTATAAATCGTGGACGGTCGCTTTGGGCGTCCGCCTTTGCCCATGATTAGCCCGGCTTCCATGGCCTTGACGTATTGCTCGGCCAGTTCCTTTACGGTCATCGCTTTGCGGTCGAGCTGCCGGTTCTCGGCAGGGTTCTCACCGCGGGCGACCTGGCCGAGCTGCGCCATCGCTTCCCTTCGGGCAGTCTCGGGCGTCCAGACACCATGGAGGCCGATCGCGTAGCGCCGCGAACGACCGGCTGCACGATACTGTATCACGTAGCTGCGTTTTCCCGAGGCGAATACGCGCAGCCCGAAGCCAGGCAACTCATCATCCCATACGACATAGTCTTTGTCGCGGATCTCGACCGCATCGACGAAACGTTTCGTGAGTTTTGCCATCCGAATTCAGACCTTTCCGATCGGCCGATAGCCTTCTCACGTAAGCACTACGTAAGCACACGGGCAAAAGCTGCGACCTGTTTCTGGATAGAAGCTTCGGAGCAGTGACTGGAAAAGACAATGCTATTCAGTGCCTTATCGCGCTCCGTCGCATTCTATCGTGCACTTAGGAAAGGTCTAAATATCGCCTCCGAAGGCAGAGGCCAGAGGTTCGAATCCTCTTGGGTCCACCACCTTCTCAGTCAATCTGCGGCCTGAGTGTCCTCAATCACCTTGCGGGCTGCACGAAAGCACTCCAGCGCCTGCGGGACGCCGCAGTAGATGCCGATCACATGGATAATGGCGCGGATTTCGTCGATGCTGACCCCGTTATTCAGCGCGCCGCGGCAATGCAGCTCCCATTCGTGCATCTTGCCCAGCGCACCGATCATCGACAGGTTCATCATGGACCGGGTCTTGGCGTCGATCACGTCGTCACCCCAACCAAATCCCCAACACCATGCCGTCATGGCCTCCTGAAACGGGCGGGTAAACTCGTCTGCCTTGGCCAAATTGCCCTCGACATACTCAGCGCCCAGCGTTGCCTTGCGTTGCGCCAATCCTTTGAGGAACAGGTCTTCGTCGAATACGCTCATGGTCCGGCCTCTGGCTAAATTACTGGCGCCAGTATTCGCCGTCATCACGCAGTTTACCAAGCGGCAATCGGTGCTTGATCCAAAGATTTCGCCACGTCACGCCCCTTGCATGGGCCACAATGGCAGGTAGCCTTTGGCCAGAATTGCAAGCAGGGACCCATTCCATGGATCAGCAGGCCTTTTTTGAGCTGGACGGGGACGTATACCTCGCCCTTCCGTCGGCGCGCGGGCCGTGGTCGCCTGATCATTGTCACGCCGGGCCCGTCGCCGGGGCCATTGCCCGCAGCGTTGAACACTTGCTGGGCTCCGAGCGACACCTTGTCAGGCTGACCATTGATCTGATCCGCCCGGTGCCCGTCGCAGGGTTTCGCGTTGCTGTTCAGATCACACGGTCAAGTCGGCGGTTGGCAACCGCGCAAGCCGTGGTTCAAGGCCTGGACGGCAAGACCGCTGCGAACGCCACCGCAATGCTGATCACACCCGCCGCGCCCGTTGATCTGCCGACCGTGACCGAGGATACGCCGCGCCTGGCCGATGCGGTCGAAGGGGTGTTTCTGGCGGGCGCCCGCTTGCATGATCAGCCGTTTTTCGGGGATTTCGTGCAGGTTCGCTATCCGCAAGGCCAAGACGATGCCCCCGGGCCGACCAGGCTGTGGATGCACACGCCGGTGTTGGTGGACGGAGAGACCCCCAGCCCGTTTCAGCGCCTGTGCCCGATTGCGGATTGCGGCAATGCGTTTGGGCGCAACGGCGAAGTGGATCAATTCACGTTTCTGAACACCGATCTGACCATTGTGTGCCACCGCCCCGGCGCATCCGACTGGTTGCTGTCAGACGCCCGTGCCCACTGGCATCCGGGTGGGATCGGGCTGGCCGAAGCGCGGATCAGCGATGAACACGGGCCGATCGCCACCGCCCTGCAATCCTTGATCATCACCCGCACCAGGGCGTAGGCCCACAATATCCGCTTGCGAATCCCATCATCCCCCGACAGGCTTCGCGCAACCTCGTAGGCCCAAAGAGAACCCTTCATGACCCTGCCGAAGACGATGAAAGCCATGGTGACAACCGGCCACGGCGGATTGGACATGCTGACGTTTCACACCGATTGGCCGCGCCCCGATGCCGGGCCGGGGCAGGTCCTGATCCAGGTTGGGGCGTGTGGCCTGAACAATACCGACATCAACACGCGGATTGGCTGGTATTCCAAGGCGGTCACTGGGGCGACCACCACTGATGCCGCCCAGACCGCTGATGGCGATGATCCGTCCTGGGGCGGGAAACCGATCACCTTTCCCCGCGTTCAAGGGGCTGATGTCTGTGGGCGGATCGTCGCGGTGGGCGCGGGTGTTGACCCGGCGCGGATCGGAGAGCGCGTCATCGGCGACTGCTGGCTGCGTGATCCCGCCGATCTGAACGACAAACGCCGCACCGGGTATTTTGGATCAGAATGCGATGGCGGATTTGCCGAATACACGGTGATGCCGGCGCGCAACGCTCTGGCCATCTCCTCTGACCTGAGCGACGCGGAACTGGCGACATTCTCGTGCTCGTATTCCACCGCCGAGGGGATGTTGACCCGCGCTGCGGTCACCAGCGCGGATACTGTGCTGGTCCCTGGGGCGTCGGGCGGTGTCGGTGGCGCATTGGTTCAACTGGCCAAGCGCCGCGGCGCGCGGGTGATCGCGCTGGCCTCAGAGGCCAAACATGCCGATGTGACGGCACTGGGGGCCGACCTTGTGCTGCCGCGTGCGCCAGCCAATCTGCGCGCGGCACTGTCGGGTGAGGACATCACAGTGCTGGCGGATGTGGTCGGCGGCCCTGCGTTCGCGGACCTTCTGGACCTGCTGGAACGCGGCGGGCGCTACACCTGTTCCGGCGCGATTGCCGGGCCTATGGTGTCGCTGGATCTGCGCACGCTTTACCTGCGGGATCTGACCTTCACCGGCTCTACGGTGATTGACCTGTCGGTCATGCCTGCATTGGTGCGCTACATAGAGGCCGGCGCGATCCAGCCGGTTCTGGCGGCAACTTACCCGCTGGACCAACTGGCTCAAGCACAAGAAGCCTTTGCCGCCAAACGACATACCGGCAACATTGTTGTCATCCCCTGACGCCACCCGTCAGGCCAGCGCCAGCGTCAGCGTGACCCCCGCCCAGGCCGCAAAGCCGGTCAGAAGACTGCCCCAGACGGTGTCTACGATGACCTGCTCCAGGGTCCAGTCACGCAGGGTGGCGTAGTTGGTGAACTCATAGGTGCCATAGGCCATAAGGCCCAGGATCATCCCGCCCAGCAGCGCCGTTACTGGGGCGCTGTCGGCCAGCGCGGGCAGCGACACCAGCCACAACAGGCCCAGCACATAGCCCAGGTAAAACACCGCCGCCGGTGCCACACGGAAGGGCTTGGCGAACAGATGGCCCACGTGGCGGTCGAAGACGGGTTTGACCACAAAACGCAGGCCGATCATGTCGACGACCAAAAAGGCGATGGCGGTGGTTAGGTAAAGGATCAGCGGTTGCATCACGCGGCCTTGCTGTTGAGGGATTGAATTGAGCGCAGGGCCAACACAACGATCCCCACCAGGGCCAGCGCGATGACCGGCCAGTTGGCGGGCGCGGCATTGGCCACAATGACCCCGACCAGCGCCCAGATGACCGCCGCCGGGTAGCCCCATTCGTGGGGGCGGCGCGATTGGCTGTAAAGCGCCACGATCAGCACTCCGATCAGGCACACGACAGCCGCGTTCTGCGATGCCATGATACCGTAGCCCCCAAGCAGCACGCCGATGCCCACCCCGGATGCGGCGGTCAGCCAGCCTGCGTAAAGCGCAACGGGGCGTACCTGCCACGCCGGAGACGTCGACCCCGCGCGCAGCATCGCGGTGATCGCGGATGCGGCCATCAGCACAATCATCACCGTCGCCAGGATCGGCGAGGCATTGGCCGCGGCGATCCAGAAGATCCCCACACCCAGGCTGATCAGCAACGGCATGCGCATGGCCCGCCAATCTGGGTCTTCGGCGGTTTTCCACGCGCCAAAGCCCGCGCCCAGGATCAGCCAGGCATAGATCACGCCCCAGATTGAAAACGCGTATCCAGCCGGTTGAACGGGTGGGTTGTCCTGCAAAATGGGGAACTGGTCAGCAGAGAAACCCGCGAAGCCGCTCGAAGCCAAAGGCGACAGGGCAAAGGCGATAGCGGCGGCCAGCACCGCAAAGGCTGTCAGACGGTGGCGCATGGGGGGCACTCCTTTGGTCATCAACCGGCCAACCGGCGGGTGAGCGGCAGCATCGCCCAATAGGGCAGGATCCGAAGGGCCTTCAGGCCCCAGGTTAGGCGGCGTGGGAAATGGATTTCGAACCGGCGGCTGTTCAATCCGGCAATGATCTTGCTGGCCGCGCTTTGTGGCGTTTGCAAACCGGGCATGGTGAAAGTGTTGCGCTGTGTCAGGCGGGTGTCCACAAAGCCCGGGTTGATCAACCGCACGTCCACCTGTCCTGCCAGCTCAATGCGCAGGGATTCCGCCAGGTTGATCACGCCCGCCTTGGTGGCCGAATAGATCTGCCCGTTCGGCAGCCCCACATAACCCGCCACCGATCCGCACAGCGCCAGTTGCCCACCCGGGCGCAAGACTTGGGGCGCAAGCTGGGCGATGTGAAAACTGCCGGTCAGGTTGACGGCAACGATTTGAGCGGCCTTCGCGGCGTCTACCTCGGCCACGCGCCCAGGATCGTAGAGCGCCGCCATAGTGATCACCCGGTCCACAAGGCCCAGCGCCCGAACCCGCTTCACGGCGCCCTCAACGCTGGCAAAATCGGCCACATCCAAAGGCAGCGCCAGATGGTCTGGCCCCAGCGCGCGCGCCAGATTGGTCAACGCGCCGTCAGACCGCGCCGACAGGATCAAACGCGCGCCCCGCGCCGCCCAGTCCCGCGCCAGCGCCGCGCCGATCCCGTCCGAGGCGCCGATGATCCAGATGGTTTCACGATCAGGCATGGGCCAACTCCACCTGCACGACATCGGTATGGCCAACCACGAAAGACCCGGCGCACGCCCCCAGATAATAACGCCAGTTGCGCAAGAACGCGTCGGAATAGCCCAGCTTGCGGATCTTGTCGGCTTTGGCGTCCAGCCGCTGTGCCCAGATCGAACAGGTGCGTGCATAGTCCGGTCCAAAGGCATGGCTGTCAAACACGCGCAGGCCTGCCCGTGCGGCCTGATCACGGATCACACCGTCCGATAACAGCATCCCGCCGGGAAAGGTGTAGTGGCGGATATAGTCCGAGGTCCGCCGGTAAATGTCAAAATACCCATCGGGCACGGTGATCGCCTGCACCATGGCGCGCCCGCCATTGGCCAGGCGGGCCTTTAGCGTGGCAAAATACGTGGGCCAATAGGCCTCACCGACCGCCTCGATCATCTCGATCGACACGATGGCGTCATAGGTGCCGGTGCTGTTGCGGTAATCTTGCAAAACAATCTCGGCCCGCCCGTCCAGTCGCGCGTCTGCGTAACCTTTTTGACTGGGCGAAATCGTCAGACCGGTCACCGCGTGCCCCTGATCGGTAGCGCGTTCGGCAAAGCCCCCCCAGCCGCAGCCGATCTCCAGCACGCGCTCCTTGTCGGGCAGGCGGTCCAGTATCCGGTCATACTTGCGGTTTTGCGCAGCCTGCAAGTTGGTGTCACCCGGCGCAAACAAAGCCGCCGAATAGGTCATGCCCTCGTCCAGCCAAAGCTGATAGAATTCATTGCCGACATCGTAATGCGCGCGAATGTTGCGGGCGGACCCACGCAAGGAATTGGCGCGCAGGATCTGGTTGATGACGCGGTATTTCAACGTGGTCCAGAACCCACCGTAAGCGTAGCTCTGAAACTGATCCATGTTCAGCAGCGCAACTGCCGTCAGATCCTCGATCGAGGGGCTGTCCCACAGCCCTGCCACATACGTTTCCCCCAACCCGGTATCCCCGCGCGCGGCAATGGCGGTGACCACAGACCAATCGTTGATCTGCATCTCGGCCTGCGGCGCGCCGGCGCCAAAGTCGAACACCTCACCTTCAGGCGTGCGCAGCCGGAAACTGCCGGTCTTGATTTGCGCACAGGTTTCCAGAAAGCCGTGTTTGGCCGATTTTGTCAGGAAAAGCATCACGATACCTCAGAGGAAGGGGGGGTAGGGCGCGGGCGATAGACCGCCCCTTTGAGCTTCAGGCGCAGCGCCTGCCAATGGATCAAGATGCTGGTGCGCAGCGCGCCCAACGGGCGGCGCAGGCTGGCGGTCAGTAACCCGGCATTGGTCAACGGCGCACGAGGGCCCGTCAAACTCGCCACGATCCCCTCTGTCCCATTGCGGTGAAAGATACGGATATCGACATGCGCGGCGGTGATGTCGAAGGCAAATTCATACTCCCCAACGACATCCTGAAACGGGGACACATGCAGCATCTTGGGCCGGGTGATGCGCGTATCCTTGTCGATTGGCGCGAAGCCCGGGCGATGGCACAGATACGAATGACGGTCCTTGAACGGGGTAGAGACCTCGGCAATGACCGCGATCAGCAAACCGTCACGGTAGGCCAACCAGAAGCTGACCGGATTGAACCCGTATCCCAGAAAGCGGGGTTGGGTCAGCAATTCCAGATCCGGGTCCAGATTGGGGGCCAAATCCGGTTCCAGATTCGGGCCCCGATCCGGTTCCGGGCCGGTCAGCCCGTGGTCGGCCAACACCGCGCGCGCCCAGGCCGCCCCATGCCCGGCCCGCAGCGGGCCGCCGTGGTCGCGGTCATGAACCGACGCCAGGTTGAAGCGATTACGAGAGAACAGCGCGGGCCCGCGCGGCGGGGCATCCGGGTTGATCAGCACAAAATCAACGCCGTATCGGAACATATGCCGGACGCTGCCGCGCCGTCGATGTGTGGTGACCCCGGCGATGTGCTGGGGGGAACGGGACTGCTGCGTGCCGGTCATGCGGTTTGACGATCCATCAGCCGGGCAATGCGCGCGGCGCTGGCAAACCCGTCTTCGTGAAACCCGTGACGGGTATAGGCCCCGGCGAACCAGGTGTTGTTGTGCCCCTGCAGCGCGGTCAGGTGCGATTGCGCGCGCAGCGCTGCGCGGTCGAACACCGGGTGGCGAAAGCTGGTCTGATCATAGATCATCTCGTCGCGCACAGGTGTCGAGGGGTTCAGCGTCACGAACAACGGGTCGCTTTCGGGGATGTTTTGCAACCGGTTCATCCAGTAGCTGACCCCGATGCGCGGCTCGTTCAGCACGTTCTCGGATTTGTAGACCCAGCTGGACCACACCGCCTTGCGCTTGGGCATCTGGCCCACGTCGCGGTGCAGGACCATCTGGTTGTCTTGAAAGCGGATCGCCCCCAAAGCGGCCCGTTCGCCCGGCGTCGGCCGCTCCATCAAACGCAGCGCCTGGTCGGAGTGGCACGCAAAGATGACGTGATCGAACGCCTGCAATGGGCCGGCGGCGCTGTGAACCGTGCTTTTGGTGCCATCACGCTGCACGCCCAGCACCGGGGTGCCGGTGCGGATTGCCACGCCCTGCCCACGCAAATGATGCTCTATCCGGCGGACATATTCCACAGACCCGCCTGAAACCGTCCACCACTGATGCTGGCCAGAGGCACCCAACAGCGCGTGGTTGCGAAAGAATTGCACCAGGGATTTCGCCGGAAAGGCACGAATTTCGGACGGTGGAGTGGACCAGATCGCGCCGCTGATCGGCAACAGGTAGTAGCGTTGAAACCAGTCCCCCAGTTTCAGGTCCGCCATCAGATCGCCAATTGTCGCGCTGTCGTCCGTCGCAAAGGCCTCTGCGCGGGCGTTGAAGCGCAGGATGTCGCGGATCATGCGGTGAAAGCCGGGGCGCAACAGGTTGCGGCGCTGCGCGGTCAGCCCATTCAGCGACGTCAGGCTGTATTCCATACGCCCGTTATCGACCGTTGCACCGAACGACATGTTGCTGCGTTCAACTGGCACGTCCAGGTCTTGAAACATGCGCGTCAGATGGGGGTAGTTGGCGTAGTTGAAAACGATAAACCCAGTATCCACAGGCTGATCGTTGTTCAGCCCAGCTGTTACGGTGCGTGCGTGCCCACCCAGTTGCGGCGCGGCTTCGAACAAGGTCACAGCGTGGTGCGGCGCCAGCAGATAGGCGGCGGCAAGCCCCGACACACCGCCGCCGATTACAGCGATGCGTTGCGGCGTCAGGGGCTGTGGCTGATACGTCATGGATGCTCCGGGAATTGGGCTTTGCAGCTTTTTGTTTTGCTTGTGTTACGGGCCGTTAGAAAAAGCGGATCATTTTTTGATCCATCTTTTTCCCGGCGCCGTAATGTTGGTATGTTGCAAGCGACCACTCTTCTTGACCGCGCAGATCACCCGCCAATGAGCGGGTGGCGAAAGGGCCGTAAAACCGTGTCGCTTCAGCCAGTTGAAATCTCTGCGCAGACCGCTTGGATGCTTGCCGTCCGTGATCGGCGCGACAAACAGGCCTTTTCGGCGCTGTTCGATTTCTTCGCGCCGCGTCTCAAGGCGTTCATCATGCGTTCGGGCACGCCGTCCGGGCAGGCCGAGGAAATCGTGCAGGAGGTCATGCTGACCGTTTGGCGCAAGGCTGGTCAATTTGATCCGGGCCGTGCGCAGGTGTCGGCTTGGATCTACCAAATTGCGCGGAACCGTCAGATCGACGTGATCCGCAAGGAGAACCGCCCCGTGCCCGAGGAATTGGGCCAGGACAGCGACAGTGAACCGGAGGCCAGTCAGATCCTGGCGGTCGAACAGGAAAACGGGTTATTGCGAACAGCCCTCGCGCGGCTGAAACCCGATCAGCGCGAGATGATTGAAAAGGCCTATCTGGGTGAGTTGAGCCATCAACAGATCAGCGAACAGACCGGGCTGCCATTGGGAACCATCAAATCGCGGATCCGGCTGGCACTGGATAAACTGCGCCACGACTTAAAGGGAATACGTTGAGTATGACCGCAATTACACATCATACGCCGGATGCCATGCTGGCGGCCTATGCTTCGGGCAATCTGCCGCATCCGTTTGCGCTGGTTGTCGCAGCACATGTGTCGCTGTGTCTGGAGTGTCGCGCGGCGCTGGAGGCGCATCAAGCCGTCGGCGGCGCTGTGCTGGAAGCCACGCCCGGAGAGGCCGTATCTGATACGCTGAAGGATACCCTGTTCGCCCGGCTGGAGGATCCCGCCCCGGCAGAGCCCGTGTACCGCCAAACCGGCGCCTATCCCGGCCCGGTGATGGAGGCGCTGAAAGGCCGCCAACCGCGGTGGAAGCCCCTGGGCATGGGGGTGCGTCAGTGCATCCTCAATTCCGGAAAGCAGGGTTCTGCCCGGCTGCTGTACATTCCACCCGGCCGTGCGGTGCCGGATCACAGCCACAACGGGATGGAGTTGACGTTGGTGTTGCAGGGCAGTTTCAGCGACGAAACCGGGCGATTTGGCGTCGGCGATCTGGAAATCGCCGGTCAGGACCTGGCGCACACCCCCGTCGCGGATGCCGGCGCGCCCTGCATCTGCCTGGCGGCCACCGACGCACCTTTGACCTTCAACGCCTTGATGCCGCGCTTGTTGCAGCCCTTTTTTCGTATCTGAAGACGCGTAAACCCTTGCCCTGTCTATTCTCAGGGATGGGACCATGATGGGGTTCATCCCGGCGATGGTTCTTCGTTTTTGTTTGCGTCTCGCCCGCGCGGGGTGGCAGGCTGCGCGGCAGGGAAGCAAAGGGGCAGGGCGTGTCAGAGCAGAAGTTGAGCGGATGGAACCACATGCCGCCCGTGCCAATCCCGGTATCGCCGTTTTTCACCTGGCCGCTGGATCCGGTGGCGATGCTGCGTTGGGTCTGGGGATCGTGGTTCCTGATCAGCGAAAAGCTGATCATCCTGGGGTTGGCGGTGGTCAGCTACCTGTGGTTCAGCCCGACGCTTGAACACGCCCAAACCCTTAGCCCCGGCTGGATCGGCATGATCTACCTGCGTAATTTTGCGCTGATCTTTTGCATCGCCGGGGCGCTGCACCTTTGGTTTTACACGTTCTCGAAGCAAGGCAAGGACCTGAAGTTCGACCCACGGCCCCTGATGGTCAAAGGCCGGCAGTTCACCCTGGGCGGGCAGCTGCGCGACAACATGTTCTGGACGCTGGGGTCAGGCGTGTTTTTCTGGACCCTGTATGAGGTGGTGATGCTGTGGGCGCTGGCCAATGGCTACGCGCCGCTGCTGAGTTGGACGGCCAACCCGGTCTGGTTTGTCGCGCTGTTCCTGTTGATCCCGGTGTGGGAAAGTTTCTATTTTTACTGGATCCACCGGCTGATCCATATCCCGGTCCTGTACCGCCATGTGCACGCGCTGCACCACCGCAACATCAACGTCGGGCCGTGGTCTGGCCTGTCGATGCATCCGGTGGAACATGCGATCTATTTGGGGTCGGTGTTCATCCATGTGCTGGTGGGCGCGCACCCCTTGCACATCATCTTTCACCTGCAATTCTATACCCTAAGCGCCGTGACCACGCATTCCGGGTATCAGGGCTTGCTGGTGAAGGACCGCAATCGCCTGTCGCTGGGCACCTTTCACCACCAGATGCATCACCGGTATTTCGAATGCAATTATGGCTCTTTGGAAATCCCGTGGGACAAGTGGTTCGGATCCTTCCATGACGGGACTGTCGCCGCGAATGAGCGAATGAAGGAGCGTCGCAAACGGCTGACGGGGCAATAACTTCCGGTCCCGCGCGGATCACATGGCGCGCAATGTTGCCCCCGATTGCGCGTCAAACAGGTGAAGTTGCTGGGGCTGTGGCGACAGCGAAATGCGCTCACCCGCCTGGATGCTGACCTGACCGGGTTGGTGCAGCGTCATCGCCGTGCCGTCCTCTAACGCACCATAGACGTAGCTTTCCGTGCCAAGTTGCTCAACCGACCGCACCGTCATGACCAACGGGCCGCTGGCATCTACATCTATGTGGCAAGCCCGTATGCCCACCTCGATCATCGCGCCGTCGGGTGCGGTGAACCGACCCGCAGGCAAGGCAAGGCGCGCGCCGCAAGCCAACGCCAGCGCCCCGCCGATCACCGTTCCCGCGATGAAGTTCATCGCCGGGCTGCCGATGAACCCGGCCACAAAGCGGTTGGCGGGGTGGTTGAACAGATCCAGCGGGCGGCCGAATTGTTCGACGAACCCCTTGCGCAACACGGCGATCTTGTCAGCCATGGTCATCGCTTCGACCTGGTCATGCGTCACATAGATCATCGTATTGCCCAGCCGCGCATGCAGGTCTGAAATCTCGCCCCGCATGGCGACGCGCAGTTCGGCGTCCAGGTTGGATAGGGGTTCATCGAACAGGAAAATCTTGGGCTCTCGCACCACGGCGCGGCCAATGGCGATGCGCTGGCGTTGCCCGCCGGACAGGGCGGCGGGGCGGCGGTCCATCAGTTCGGTGATCTGCAACATGCGCGCGGCTTCATCGACACGGCGGGTGACCTCGGCCCGCGGCATCGACAGGTTTTCCAGCCCGAACGACAGGTTCTGGCGCACCGACATATGCGGATACAGCGCGTAGCTTTGAAACACCATCGCCAGTCCGCGCTGCGCGGCAGGGACGTGGTTGACGACCTGACCGTCGATGCTGACGTGCCCTTCGGTCACCTCCTCCAGCCCGGCGATCATGCGCAGCAGGGTGGATTTTCCGCAGCCAGAGGGGCCAACGAACACGCAAAATTCCCCCGACTGGATCTGCATGTCGATCCCGTGGATCACCGGGGTTGCGCCGTAAGACTTGTGAACCGCGCTGAGCGTCAGATCAGCCATTATTTGCCCCCCGTGTTGGCAATGCCGGTGGTGATGTATTTTTGCAAAAAGACAAAGACCAGCGTGGTTGGGATCAAACTGACCACCGTCATCGCCAGACGGTAATGTTCCTGGCTGATATGCTCGCCACGGAATTCCAGCAGGCACAACTGGATGGTATAGGCTTCCTTGGTGGTGGCGATGGCGACCAATGGTAAGATCAGGTCATTCCAGCGCCAGATCACCGACAGGATGCCCAGCGCCGCCAGGGCGGGCAGGGCCAGCGGCAGGATGATCCGCCAGTAGATTTTCCATTCCGATGCCGCATCCATGCGTGCGGCTTCCATCAGCTCGTCAGGGATGGTCAGCATGTATTGGCGCAGCAGGAACACGCCCGCTGGCGTCGCCGCACCGGGGATGATGACCCCCCAGATGGAGCCTGACAGCCCGGTCGCCGTGATCGCCTTGAACACGCCCACCAGGGTGATCGTGGGCGGCACCATCAGCGTGGCCAGGATCACCAGAAAGAACGCCGTCTGCCCCCGGAACCGATATTTCGACAGGGAAAACGCGGCCATGGAGTTGATGAGCAACGTGAGCAGCGTCGCAATCACCGTGACCAGCAGAGAGTTGGTGAAGCACGAGGCGAAATCAACGTTCACGCCATACGCGCGGCCCAATATCGGATCAACGTAATTGCGCCAGGACGGTTGAACGGTGCGCACCGCCACCGCGCCGGACGTGGGCACGCGGACCACGCCGTCCACGGCGTTATCAACCCGCCGGGCGGCAAAAATATCGCGCGCAGGGTCGAATGACGGCGCGGCCCATTGCGTGATCTCGCCGGTGTCCGGATCGGGTGCGGTGACCAGGATCTGGGTGACAAGCCGGTTGGGCTGGTAGGGGTCGATACCCAGAAATTCCGCCAGCAAGCGGGATTCCTCAAGCGTGAGGCCCGCGAACACGGTGTCCAGGTCCAGGTCGGCGCGGGCGGTGGCGGACATCGATGGATAGCGCAGCAACCAATCGGGCAGGCCTTTGGCGGCGATCAGCGCGCGCGTCTGTGTTGGCACTTGCCCCAGATGAGACCGCATCGCGTAAAACTCACGCCCGTCTAGGCTTGCCAGAAAACCGGGCACGTCCTGCGCCGCGCGCGCGTCCTCGCCCAGATCCGACCAGTTCAGCACCCAGTCGGGCAAATCCGGTATGATGAAAATCTCGCGCCCATCCGGGCCGTAGACCGTTGCCCGCGCCACGCGCTCAAAATCAGACGGCAGCAGCGCAATATCCTGCCGCTCTAACTGGGCCGAGGATTTGACGGAGTTCAGCACAATCCAGCCGACCGGCAGCAGGATGATCAAAAAGCCCAAAATCAGGTAGCCGTAGGTTATCCAATCCACCCACGACAGGCGCCCCCGGCCATGGGTGCGGGTCAGAAAGGCGCGCGTGGTGCTCATTGGCGGGCCTCGCGTCCGGACAGCCAGATCTGGATCAACGACAGGATGATCAGCACCAGCGCCACCAGCAGCGAGGCCGTGGCGGCGATGCCCAACCCGTTGGCCGTAGCCTGACCACGCAGGCCCGAGGTTTCAAAGATATAGGCCACCAGCGATGTCCAGCGCACGTTCATCGCATAGAGTTCCTCGAACGCCTGAAACGCCTTGATCAGTGCCAACACAAAGACCACCAGCAGGGTGGGCATCAACAAGGGCAGGGTGATCCGGCGCAACATGCGGAATTCCGACGTGCCATCCATGCGCGCGGCCTCGTACAGGTCCTTGGGGATCGCCTGAAGGCCGGCCAGCAGGATCAGCATATAGAACCCCAGATGCGCCCAGGTGTAGACGAAAACGGACCAGAACATCGTCCAGAACGGATCGGTCAGCCATTGTATGGGCGCGTCGATCCAGCCCCAATCTATCAGCGTGACCGACAGCACACCCTGGCGCTTCAAGATCAAGGTCCACAAAAATCCGACGACGACAGGGGACAACATGACCGGGTAAAAGAAGACAGAGCGCCAAAACCCCCGCCCGATGATCTTGCGGTTCAGAGCCAGCGCCGTGCACAGCGCGAAAAACACCATGATTGGCACCTGAAACACCACGAACACCAGTGTCGAGGCCACGGCATCCAGAAACTTGTCATCTTCCTGGTTGGGCATTCCGGTGTCGATTGACGTTTCTGCCAGCAGCCTGTGCAGGTTGTCGGCCCCCGCCCACTCACGCGTATCAAAATTGATCGACTGCCCTTCGGTCACCGAAAACCCCATGTTGATGAAGAACGGCGAGAAGGTGAACAACCCGAAAATTAGCAGGTTGGGCAGCAAGAACAGATAAGGCAGGCCGGTTGATCCGGACAGCCGCTGGGTCATTTCCAGCGGCCAACCCAACATCGACATGAACCGCCCGAACAGTGGGCCAGTGGGGCGGGTGATCGCCCAGCCAATGGCCAGATAGATCAAGAAAGCATAGGGCCAGCCGGAATTTCCGAACGCGTGATAGAGCGCATCAAGCATTGGGGTCTCCGGCTGGCCCTGGGGTCACTTATTCCGCGATCTGAGCGGCAACATCGGCGTCAATGGCGGCCAAGGCCTCATCGAGCGTCAGTTCACCGGTGATCGCCTGCGTCAGGTAATCCGGCACAACGCCGTAGATGACGAAGTTCTTGGCATACCCTTGGAAGGTGAACGCTTGCGGCGTCGTTTCAGCGGCGCGTGCGGCGTTCTGGGCAAAGACGCGCAGCGCGGCAGCCACTTGCGGGGATGCATCGCCATAATCAACACCCGAGGCCTGAAGGCCTTGATGGCCGGGGATGTTCAGCGTCTGGCTGGCGAAGCTGGCTGCCTGCTCGGTCTGCGCAAGGAAGTCGATGAAGGCTGCCGCAGCTTCGGGCACATCCGTGCTGTTAAACGCGACGATCGCCGCACCGCCGGGCATCGCACCGCAACCGCCGGGGCCGCAGGGCGCGGGCACCGCTTGCCAGTCGAAATCGGTGATGTTGTTGGCAAAGTTGTTGATCATCCACGAGCCGGACATCAGCATGGCGACATCGCCCGACAAAAACAGTGGTGCCGCGTTGCGATACTGTGTGCCGGATCCGGCCGGCCAGCCTTCGGCAGGCATCAGGCCGCTTTCGTGCCAGGCGATAAAGGTTTCGGCGAAGCTGCGGAACCCGGCATCAACCAGGATCGGCTCTCCGGCGTCATCAAAGAATTGAGCGCCAAAGGAAAACGCAGGGCCCGCCATGCGGTGCGCCGTGCGGTCCATCGCCAGACCGGCAGTCAGCCCCAAAGTGGCGCGCACTTCGGTCAGGGCGTCGGCCCATTCCAACCAGGTCGCGCCGTCGCCCGGCATGTCAACGCCCGCGTCCTCGAACATCGACACGTTCACGTAGGGGCCCGTCACGGTCAGCTGTGTTTGCCAGCCGTAAATGCCGTGGTCCTCGCCGCCCGGCGCACGCAGCCAGGGCAGGGTGGCGCCGTAGTTGGCTTCCCAATATTCGGTGTCCACATAGGGGGTCAGGTCCAGGTAATACTGGTTCAGACCGCCCAGGTTGGTGACCCGTGCCACATCCGGTGCAGCGCCGGACTGCAACTGGTTCTCCAGTTGATCACGGATGATGTCATAGCCCACAGTGTCCATGGCGACAGTGTGGCCGGTGGCCGCGGTGAAGGCGGGCAGCATTGCGGCAATGACATCGCATTCGGTGCCGTCCTGATAGCACAGGAAGCTGACTTCATCGGCCTGCGCCGACAGCGTGCCGGCCAGCAGTGCGGCGACGGGCAGGCTGGCAAGTTTGATCGTGGTCTTCATGGTTTCCTCCCTTGGAAATCGGTTTTTGGTTGGCGGGGTGGGCCTTATTCTGACCCTTTGAACAAATGCCCGAACCCCTTGTCGAAAAACACAAGCGGATCGGTATCTTGATGCGTGGTGGTGATCACCTTTTGCATCAGCGTGACGTGGTCTCCGGCATCGACACGGGTAAACGGCTCGGTCTCGAACCGTGCCAGACAGCCTTCGATCAATGGCGGACCATCAGACCCGTCAGCCAGGTGCAAGCCGTCAAACGCGTTCGCATCGCGGGTCAGCGCCAGGCAATGCGCCTGCTGCGTGGCCGACAGGATGTGAATGGCGTGGCGTGGTGTGTCTTCAAACGCCGGGCGGCGGCGGCTGTCCTTGTGGATGCTCCACAACACCAAAGGCGGATCCAGCGACACCGAGGCAAAGCTGTTGACCACGATCCCCACATCTCGCCCCTGATGGCGCGTGGTGATCAGGGCGACGCCGGTCGCAAATTTGGACAAGGCGTCGCGAAACGTCCGGCTGTCGAAATTCTGGATCGGGGTCATGTGGCTCATCCTCAGGGCACCTCGTGCCCGTTCGCCGCTTCATAGAGCTTGAACCACGCGGCGCGGTCCAGCGCCACCTTGCAGGCATCCGACAGCGTGCGGATCCGGGCCAGCGAATTGGTGCCCATAACGGGGATGATCCCGGCGGGGTGGGCCAGCAGCCACGCAACGGCGACGGCACTGATATCAACCTCAGCCGCATTGGCGACATCGGTTAGGGCCGCATGCAGCGCTGCGTTGCTTGCGTCGAACAGCGACCCGCCACCCAGGGGGGACCATGCCATGGGCTTGATGCCGCGTTCTTGCAGATAGGCCAGATCGCCATTGGTCAGCGCGTCATTTGCCGTCAGCGACACTTCGATCTGATTGGTGGCAAGCGGCGTTTTCATCGCCGATTGCAGCAGCGTCCAGTCATGCAGCTTAAAGTTCGACACCCCCACCGCGCGCACCTTGCCGCTGGCCACAACAGCATCCAACGCGGCACCGGTTTCATGGGGGTCCATGAAGGGATCCGGGCGGTGGATCAACAGCAGATCGACACACTCGGTTCCCATCAAGGACAGGGAGTGTTCGACCGACGCCATGATATGCGCGCGGCTGGTGTCATAGTATTTCACCGGCGCATCGGCATAGCGGCCACAGGGCGCCACGATGTCGCATTTGGTGACGATCTCAATCTGATCACGCAGCTCGGGTGCTGCCCGCAGGGCATTGCCCAGAATTTCCTCGGCCCCGTAATCGCCATAAATATCGGCCTGGTCGATGGTCGTGATGCCTTGGGCAAGGCAGGCGTCAATCTTGGCGCGCACATGTGCCGGCGACGTGTCAGCGTCATCCCGAATGCGCCACATCCCATAGGCGATGCGGCTGAAGCTCAGGTCTGGGGTCAGTGAAAGTCTTTCCATCAACGGCGTGGTCCATTTCCCAAGGGAGTTGCAGGCGTGCCCGGCGGCACCCGCCCATATTCATGCGGCAAAGAGCATGTTTCCATCTCGGGCAGGATCAGTTTGCCCACCCAGTCACATTCATCCAGATGCGGATAGCCCGAGAAGATGAAAGCACGAATGCCCATGTCTTGATAGTCCTTGATGCGCGACAGAATCTGATCAGCCGATCCCACCAGCGCCGCCCCGCACCCGGATCGCGCGCGCCCCACGCCGGTCCATAAATGCGGCTCTATAAAGCCGTCCATATCCGCCAGTTCCCGGTTGCGCGCCTGTTTTGACACGCCCAGCGACTGCGCATCCAGCGCCCGTTCCCGTATCGCGGTGCCCTGTGCGTCATCCAGCTTCGACACCAGCTCACGCGCGTATTCCCGTGCCTCGGCCTCGGTATCGCGCACGATCATATGCACGCGCAGCCCATAGTCCAACGTGCGCCCATAGTCGCTGGCGCGTGCGGCCACGGTTTTCATCCGGCCCGCCAATTCGTCCTGCGTTTCTGGCCACATCAGGTAAACGTCGCAATGTTCTGCGCACAGATCGACAGCATCCGGCGAATAGCCACCGAAATACAAAAGCGGCCCGCCATTTTGCTGATAGGGTTTCACCGGGTCGGTGGTCAGCCCTTCAAACTGGTAAATCTCACCGTGGTGGTTGATCTCGTCACGCGTCCAGGCCTGGCGCAGAATTTCCACCACCTCGCGGCTGCGCTGGTAACGGTAGGGAGAAGGCTCCTTCTGCCCCGGAAAATCGCTGCTGATGATGTTGACGGTCAACCGCCCTTCCAGCATGTGATCCAACGTCGCCAGGGTGCGCGCCAGCATGATCGGTTGCATCTCGCCGCAGCGCACGGCGGCCAGCATGTTCATCTTTGACGTCAGCGGTGCGCATCCGGCGACGAATGACAGCGTATCCTGCCCAACCTGATAGGACGACGGGCACAGGATATTGCGAAACCCATTCCCCTCGGACCGTTTCACGATGTCCGAGCAATGCGCCCAGGAAGATCGGAGGTCCCCGTCAGGCACACCCAGATACTGGTAGTCATCCGAGCACAACGCAGCGAACCACGAAACCTCGGCGGCCTTGAGGTCAGGAGAGGTGATGGGCACAATCGACATGAGCGTCTTTCTTCCTTGCGTGCCCTCAGTAAGTCATGCATTTTATTCTAGATCAATAATGTATCAATTTTACCTGCCCCATGCCCAATTCAGTGCCCGGTTCGGCGCGCGGCGCGCTGCCGACCTACCTGCAGATCAGCGAGTCCATCGCCCGGGACATCCAGTCCGGCCGGTTGATGAATGGTGAGAAGCTGCCGCCAGAACGGGCGATGGCCGCGCAGTTGGGTGTCGCTGTGGGCACCCTGCGCAAAGCGCTCATGCGGTTGGAAGCCCATGGCCAGTTGCAGCGAATTCAGGGGTCTGGAAATTACGTGTGCCACGCCGAGAAAAGCGGCAGCGTTTACGCCTTCTTTCGGCTGGAATTGTTAAGTGGCGGCGGGTTGCCGCGCGCCCGGTTGCTGTCGTTGGACCGAATGTCAAAACCCCTCGGTGCGCCGGACTTTGGGGCCGCGCCCGATGCGTTTCGCTTCCGCCGGTTGCGGTTCCTGGATGACACGCCCGTCGCGTTGGAGGAAATCTGGCTGGACGCTGGCGTCGCGCGCGGGCTGAACACCGACGACGTATCTGAATCCCTCTATCACCTGTACCAAACGCGGCTTGGCCTGTGGATCACCCGTGCCGAGGACCGTATCGGACTGGCCCCGGTGCCCGCCTGGCGTGTGGATCAATTCGAACTGCCCGGCGGGTCAACCGCCGGCTATGTCGAAAGAATCGCCTTCGATCAGCGTGACGCGCCCGTCGAATTTTCCCGCAACTGGTTCGATACCCGCGTCGCGCGCTACGTATCCCGCTTGAAATAGGACACCAACATGACCACGCACTATGGATTGATCGGCTGCGGAATGATGGGCCACGAGCACATCAGAAACATCCAGCTGCTGCCCGAAACGGCCGTGTCGGTCATCTTTGAGCCCGATCCCGGAATGCGCGCCATTGCGCAGCGTTTGGCGCCCGACGCGCTGATGGTGGACAGCCTGCAGGCCGTGCTGGATCATTCACCGCTGGATGCGCTGGTCATTGTCAGCCCGAACTTCCGTCATGTCGAACAACTGGAACAGATCGCTGCGCAGGCGAACCTGCCGATCCTGTGTGAAAAGCCTTTGTATACCGCGCCCGAAGATCTGGACCGGGTTCAGGCGCTGATGGCCACCTATGGCGCGCCAATCTGGGTGGCGATGGAATACCGCTACATGCCACCCATCGCCCGGCTGATCGACCAAGCGCCTGACGTGACCGGCGGCATCCAGATGCTCACTATCCGCGAACACCGGTTTCCATTTCTGGAAAAGGTTGGGGATTGGAATCGCTTCAACACCCAGTCAGGCGGCACGCTTGTTGAAAAATGCTGTCATTACTTCGACCTGATGCGCCTGATCCTGAAATCCGATCCGGTGCGCGTTATGGCCAGCGCCGCGCAGGACGTGAACCACCTGGACGAGGTTTACGACGGTCGGCGGTCGGACATCTGGGACAACGGCTATGTGATCGTCGATTTCGCCAATGGTGCGCGGGCCATGCTGGAACTGTGCATGTTCGCCGAAGGCGCGGACTACCAAGAACACGTGCACGCCCTGGGCGCAAAGGGGAAGATCGAATGCTTCGTGCCGGGGCCGACGCGGTTTTGGTACGCGGCGCGCGGGGCATCGCCAACGCCGCATCTGGTCATCAGTCCGCGCGATCAGTCCGGCAGCGCGCGGTTTGAAGTGCCAGTGGATCCGGACTTGCTGGCGGCTGGTGATCACAACGGTTCGACCTTTTACCAGCATCAACGCTTTTTGAACGTTGTACGCGGTCAAGGTGATGTGGAGGTGACGCTGAAAGACGGCATCTGGTCGGTGCGCATGGGGTTGGCGGCGCAACAAAGTGCGGCGGAAAAACGCGTCATCTGCTTGTGACCTTTTGGGCAGTGATGCAGGCCCGTCGGGCCAAGGTGCGAGACCAAATTTGTAACAATGCCGCCGGGGTTTGCCTTGCATCCCTGGGCAAGCCTTGACTAGGTGGCCCGCAATTGCTTGAGAGGAGCCAGTTGGGCGGGGCCAGATGCAGAAACCAGCGAAATTGATCATTTTCGGCGTGCGGTCTCCGCTTGTCGTGGATTACGAAATGGTCGCGCTGCGCTGCGAACGGCCTATCGCGTTCGGCGTGTCCGTTGACGGTGCGCCGCGCGTGATGTTCGGCACCCGAATTCTGGATATGGACGAGTTGGACGGGATCACGCCAGGTCAGGCCATTGCGTGCGCATTCAGCCCGTCCCGGCGCCATGACCTGGCCGATTTGGCGCAGGCGCACGGCTTTTCCCTTGCCGACAGCCTGATCGATCCGTCCGCAATCCTTCCGCCTCATCTGCGCATGGGCGTGGGCGGTTTCGTGAACGCTGGCGTGGTTTTTGGCGCGGGCTGCGTTTTCGGCGATGGGGTGCTGTTGAATCGCAGCGCGTCGATTGGGCACCACTGCGTGCTCGAGGATTGGGTCAGCGTCGGTCCGGGGGCCATCTTGTCTGGCAATGTCCGTGTCGGGTCGCACACAATGATCGGGGCCGGCGCTGTCTTGCAATCCGATATCCGCGTCGGTGCCAATGTCCGGATCGCTGCTGGAAGCGTGGTGCGCAAATCTGTGCCGTCAGGCGCGATCGTATCGGGCAACCCGGCCAAGATCATGCGCGGGCGGCCCGTTCCATCGACATTGAATAGACAAGGTGACGAATGACCGGCCCGGTGACGCAGCGACTTTGGGTGCCTTTTCAGGCCGGTGGCAGCGCGGATTTTATGGTGATGCCGGATGACCGGGTGTCTTATCGGCGTGCCAAAGAGGGGATCGGGCGGTTTCTTGCAGCGTTTGACGCAGCCGGGCTTGGCGTTGGGGACAGGGTTGTGATCCGCACGGACCGTGACGACGTTGCGGCCATCGGTTTTCTGGCAGCGGTGCTGGATGGTGTGATCCCGGTCGCCCTGGAAGGCACGTGCCCCGACGCGCGCCTGGGCGCGATCATTGGCGCGGTTGAACCCGGCTTGGTCTTTTCCGACGGCCCTGTGTCGGCATTGGGCCAACAGGTGCCGGTTCGCCAATTTGTCCCCGATAACATGCGCAGCGGGCTCTCAATTCTCAAACGACAATCAAAAACCGCGGAGTTCGGTCTTGAGGAGGCACCAGCGACCAGACCACCCCGGTTGCCGTCAGGCGATGGGCTGGCCTACCTGATGTTTACCTCGGGCACGACATCGGAACCCACCGGCGTCCAGATCAGCCGCAACAACCTGCGTGCGAACCTTGATACGATGACCCACCTGTTCGGCTATGACGGGACGTCGCGTATCTTCAACGATCTGATATTGGCGCATGCGGACGGAATGATCCAAGGGCCGTTACTGGCCGCGTGGAACACTGGCGCCGTCTTGCGCGCCGGCGGCTTTGAAGTTGGTGACGTCGAAGCCTGGTTGTGGCAGGTCCGCCAAATGCGTGCGACGCATGTCATCACGGTGCCAACCGTCTGGTCGATGATTGATCATTATGCCGCCCATGATGACTATTTCGACGCGCCAGAATGCAAATGGCTGATGAGCGTCGCGGACAAGATGCCAATGGCCCTGATGCAGCGGCTCGAATCACGGTTTTCCCGACCCGTCGCCAGCCACTATGGTTTGACCGAAACGGTCGCCAGCGCGCTGTATTCAAGCAGCGACGGCGTCTTGGGGGACATCGGCACCCTGGGGCAACCCGTGGATTGCGAAGCCCGCATCGCCGATGACGCACAAGAGGGCGAACTGCAGTTGCGCGGCGACAACATCTTTGCCGGCTATTGGCGCAATGCCGCGCGCACGACGCAAAGCTTCACCGCGGATGGCTGGTTTCGGACCGGCGACCTGGCCCGCAAGCGCCCGCACGGCAGTTTTGAGATGCTGGGGCGGTTGAAGTCGGTGATCATGACCGGCGGGCTGCTGATCCGCCCGGATGAAATCGACGAGGCGTTGCAACAGCACGCGGCTGTCTTGCAATGCGCGACCGTCGGTGTGCCAGACAAGATGTTCGGCGAGATCGCAGTGTCGGCGGTGATCCTGACCACCGAGATTTCAGAAGAAGATTTGACCGCGCACCTGCGCGCCAGGTTAGAGCCACGCAAGGTTCCCAAGCGGGTTTTCTCCCTGCCATCACTTCCCAGCGGGCCGTCCGGGAAACCGAATTTGACGGACCTGAAGCAACGCCTTGGTGACTTGATCAACGCCAACCAGATCGCGGACCCAGAACCGCAAACCGCCCACAAAGCGGATCTGAGTGGTGCGATCCTGGCGATTGCCGCCGAGGTCTTTCGTGTGCCGATCGCGTCGCTGTCACCACAAAGCCAGCCGGATGCCGTGCCGGGATGGGACAGCTTCACGCATATCAACCTGATCCTCAGTGTGGAACAGCGCCTTGGCCTGAGGCTGACAATGGCGCAAGTCAGCGCTGTGCGGAAAATCGAGGACCTGATCGCGGCGGCGGAAGCGGCGGTATGATGCGGTCCGAGACGCTGCGCTACTTCGGGATGTTGGGCGCCGCTGTGCTGTTGGCCGTGTCGGTCATCGCCGGGCTGACCTGGCGGGTTGACCAACTCAGATTGCAGCGGCTTGAGGGTGTTTCGACCCTGTTTCTGGGCACGTCATTGATGCTTTTCGCCCTACCTGATCCACGGGGCGAGCAGCGTTTGTCAGAAGCGACGGGCGGTGAAATCCTGCGCCTTGCGTATTCAGGTGCATCCGAGGTCAGGCTGCTGGGGCTGGCACGGATGGGGGCAAGGGCAGGGGTCAGCCATATCCTGATAGAGGTCAATCCGATCGTCGCGCGCTTCGCGTTTGAGCCCTCTGACTGCGGGTGGCGTCGTCGCTGGCTCGAGGAGTTCAGAATTGTGCAGCGGACCGGACACGCGATTCTGCCGTGGCGTCACCTCTTTGCGAATGGGTCGGGCCGCGTCCGAAGATACCCGGACGGCGCAAATGTTGACGCCGCTTTGGCACGCAATTACCCGCTGCAGGTGCGCGGGCCGTGCCTGAGCGGCGCATGGAGTGATCTCATCGCGCACAATCCTCAATCCCGATTTACGTTTGTGGCCATGCCCCGCGCGCCGATTGCGCGCGACGCAATCGGTGCAGCCGGCATGGCGGCCTTCAACGCCGCCGCCATAAATTTCGCGCAGGGCACGGGGGCAGGGGTCTTCCTGGTCGACGCCGATGGTGCATGGGAAGACCAATACTTTGCGGATCAGGCCCATATGAGCGCCGCCGGGGGTGACAGATTTCAAAACGCCCTGATCACGTGGCTGGGGACGTCGCAGTGATTGCCGCAACATACGCCCTGTTCGTTTGCCTTTCCCTGGTGACGGTCCCGGTTTCCTGGCTCAGCCCCAAGCGCATGGCATTCGATGCCGTGGCGGTCTGGACAGCGCTTGTCTTGGTCTTGCTGTCACCGGCCACATTTGTTTGGCTGGGGCTGATATCCGTGGGGCTTCCGCTGCTGATGCGGGTGACACCGGACGGCCGGCGTGGCCGCATGACGGGACTGATCTGTGCCCTGCTGATCGCCGCTCTGGTGTTGGCCCGCAGCCTGCCAACACTGGCCTGGCTGGGTGGCGCATTCTTCACGTTGCGCGCCCTTCATGTCGTGCTCGACTGGTGGATGGGGCGCCTGTCAGCGCCCGACCTGCGTGACAGCTTCAGATACTTCTTCTTTCTTCCTGTTCTGGCGGCGGGTCCAATCAACCGTTTTCCCCATTTTCAAACCCAACTGCGCCGCCGACGGTGGGACCTGACTGAATTCGCCCTGGGGTTTGAGCGTATTTTGCTTGGCTTGATCTTCTTGTTCGTGATCTCGGGCACCGTCATGGCCAGAGTGCTTTCAGGGGCTGAACCCGCACTTGCCGCGTTTCCACGCTTTTTCGCCCAGTGGGGGCTGTCTGTGTTGTCATGGATCGACCTGTTCTTTGCTTTTGCCGGCAGCAGCCATATTGCACTGGGTATCGCCCTGATGTGTGGGCTTGCGTTGGAAGAAAATTTTGACAAGCCTTGGAGGGCGCGGAGCCTGCTGAATTTTTGGACGCGCTGGCATATGACGCTTACCCGGTGGGTGCAGGATTACGTCTATCAGCCCGTCGTTGGCGTGACGCGCAAACCGGCAGTGGGCTTGCTGCTGGCGATGCTGGCGATTGGCCTTTGGCATGCCTTTTCGATCTACTATGTGTTGTGGGCGGTATGGCAGTCGCTCGGGATCTTTCTGTCGCGGCGCCTGGCGGGCAGCATGATAACCGATCGTGTCGCGCCACTGTTGGGGCCTGTATTTGTGCTTGGCTGGCTTTCTGCCGCGCGTCCCGTTCTTGACCTGCTGGGAGTACCCTTTTGACCCCGCTTTGGCGCTTTTACGCACGCATGTTGCCCTCGGGTAGGCTCGTCTGGCCTGCCGTGGGGCTGACCTATGCGATTGCCATCCTGGTGGTGTTCTACGGCGCGGGCGCGCCGTCACACAGCATCATCTACATCGACGTGCACAGCGCCAGATGACACACCGCGACACGCCGCCATCCGTGCTTGTCATCGGTGCCAGCTATGGGCTGTTGCCCGCCGCCAAGATTGCCGCCGTAGGATTTCGTGTGACGGTCGTGGGCGTCGCGGATGAGGTTGGGCAGATCACACGCGATGGCGTCGAAATTCGCTTCGGCGCGGGGCGCACCCTGACGCCGCCAATGGGCGCGAACGGTCTGTCCGCGTCAACGCCCAACGCCGTCACGCCCGAGGCCCATGACCTCGTGATCCTTGCTGTGCAAGAGCCACAGGCGGGTGCCCTTGCGCCCCTGTTGGACCACCTGAGCGCCACCCATCCCATCGTCTCGATCATGAACATGCCGCCGCCGCCGTTCTTGGAACGGGACCCGGCGCTGCAAACTCTTTTGCGCCCAGATGCCTACTGTTCGATGGGCGTATGGTCGTCCATGCAAGGTTGCCGGATGACCATGGCCGCGCCAGACCCACAGGCGTATCGCCCAGACCCTGATCGCCCCGGCGTCTTGCGGGTCACGCTGGCTTCCAATTTCAAATTCGCCCCGTTCGAGGCCGCATCAGATCAAGCATTGTTGGGTCAAGTTGCGCGTGCCGCGTCGCGGGTCCGTGCGCCTTGGGGCAAAGTGCCGGTCAACCTGATCACCCGAAAATCGCTGTATACGCCGCTTTCGAAGTGGCCGATGTTGGTGACAGGAAATTGCCGGAGCGTCGGCCCGGATCGGGCCACCCCCCTCAGTATTCACCAAGCCGTCAACGACAATTCCGGGCAAAGCCAGGTCCTCTATGACGGGATCAACGCCGCCTTGCGCGATCTTGGCGCACCGTCAGAAGCGCTTGTGCCGTTTGCGCGGTACGCTGCGGCCGCACAACAGCTGGTGCGCCCGTCGTCATTGGCCATGGCGCTGGCACGCGGGGCAACAGAGGTCGAGCGGATTGATCTTTTGGTCTCGCGGCTGCTGCAATTTGCAAACGCGGATTCCAAGGTTATCGACCTGATGAACGGCATATCCGACCGGATCGCGGCGCATCTGGAAACGAACCGAAACACCGCCATCCCCCGGCTGCGGCCCTGACGCAGTTTACGCCAAACAGATCCTCTCTGTGATCTAATGGTCGTCAAGATTTGTGCGAGGCATCGGCCAATTTGCGTTTGCGGGCAGTATTCCAGTGCGGCCACCGCAAGATCGAGCGAACGCTTTAGTGGGGGGAAGGTGGCGGAGGGAAAGGGACCCCCGTCGAACCTTCTCTGCCCTGTAAGGTATTGAAAACGCTAGCCGGTACGTTGCATCGAGAGCTCAGATACTGGCTCATCCTCGAGAATTAGACTTCGCAGTCGATCAAGAACGCTTCTACCATTTGCCACATCAATGCTTGCGGTCTCCAGGATTGTTTCGTGGCCGGTTATTCGGTGTCGAGCGTGAACAAGCTCTGTTGCACCGAGCCCCGGATGATGCGGATACAAAAGCGTAAGGCGCGGCGCGCGGTAAAGCTGCCCATAGGCCATCATCTGGTAGACATCGCCTTGTGAGACGCCCTGCTTTGGGTCGTCGATCCGGGAGGAGATCCTCTTCCACTTGGTGTCAATCACATGAGTTACGGTGCCAGCACGACGGATCAGGATATCTGGCCTAGTCTGGAAAAGCCCTTGCTTGGTCTGGTCTGTGGAAAGGCAAAACAGGCGCCCGCTCTGAAGGGAAACCGTCAGGTCCGATCCGGCCAGTGCCCGAGAAATCAGACGCCCGACATATTCCTCGAACAGAGTGTTCATCTCAAAAAGCAGTGCTGTTCCCTGACCCGCGCCACCAGTCGTCGTCTGATATCGACCCTCCAGGAAGAGACGGGCCATGCTCAGAAGCTCCCGCCACCGGCGATTGGTGCGGTCGATCACCACGTCATCCCATCGCAATGCCGAGGACGAAATATCCGCGATGTCCGCATACACAAAAGCCAGTTCTCGTAGCCGCTGTTGATTTCCCGAACTCCGAGACATCCGCGAGAGATGCAACACGGCGGCTTTCATGATCCGGTTCAACGACGTATCTTCCGAAAAGACATCAAAGCGGCATGCGAGACGGGAAGGATTTACGGCGTGTCGGGTGAACTGGCGTGCTACGTCCAGCCTGCTGCGCAAGGCGGAAAGATCGTCCTCATGCTCGACATAACGGCGGGGCATTCCTTTCCGAACTGCCTCGGTGAGCTTGTCGCAAAAGATCCGGATCAGGATTTCGAGCAAAGTTTCTCGCTGCCACGCTAATTCTGTTATCGACCCGAGATCGAGTTTCAAATTCAGAGCGACGGCCAGCATGTGAATCAGCCGTTTCCTGATCGCCGCATTCTGCTGTTCGACATTCCCTGTCGTCCCAACGTCAATCTTGGGCAGGATCTCGAGACTACAATTGGCGGCGGCCAAGATACCGACGACACCTCTTGCGCGCAGAGCATGACGTCCATGTTCGATCACCCCACTGCCGCCCTTTCCAGCGAAGCGAGAGCGCCCAGCCAAAGCGGCAAGCTGATCCGCGAAATGTGCAGGGATCTGCCCGTCACCGTCACCATAGGCGAGTTTGTCCCATTCGCGAACGGTATAGGATTGCATCAGGCCTCAAACTCCGAGAAGTCGAAGTCTGCCTTGACGCTCCAACGCAGCTTTTCGCCTGCCAGTTCATCTTCCGCAAATCCGGCAGGCGGTGACAGCTTCCTGGCCTCAAGGAAATACGTGCCGGCCATTCCATCTCCGTCGCCCAACACGGCGGCGACCTTGGACCAATCCTCATAAAAATACTCAGCCAAGAGCGGAATGACCTTGTGGCGCATCACGTCTTCTACGTCCGCCCGATTGCCGCAACCGGTGAAATAGGCATGGCCGATCTGATGTTCGCGGTCGAACAGGTACTCGATACGCTCGTTGATCGTGGACAGAAGGGTGCGAAGGTTAATGCCGCCGACGTCCTCAGAAAGGACTGTCGGGTCAGGCATCAACTCCTGAAACGTGAACCGGCGGCGCAATGCTGTGTCGAGCAACGCAATCGAGCGATCCGCCGTGTTCATAGTGCCCACGATGTGCAGATTAAGCGGCACACCGAAACGCTTCTTGGAGTACGGAAGCTGAACGCGAAGTTCGTTGTCTGCCCCCAAACGCTTGTCCTGTTCCAGCAGTGTAATGAGTTCACCAAAGACCTTGGAAATGTTCGCTCGGTTTATTTCATCGATGATCAGAACGAAATTCTCTGGTTGTGTCGGCACATCTTCGCCGTCCACACGTCCAAGATTCAAATAACGCTTGAGGGCGGCAATACTTAAGCGATCCTTTTTAAGGCCGTATATTGTCTTCTGCGTGAAATTACTGTCATGGATTTCGTCCACAGGAACACCGTCGCGATCTACCCAAAACCACTGAACTGATCGCCTATGTGAGTAATGCCCGCTCTCACGGCGAACATATTCGTAATCTCCGACGACTTTCCCAATTGCGCGAAATTGAAAATTTCCCTTGGAAACAACCAAGATATCGCCAACAGAAACCTTGTTTCGAAAATGGTGTGTCATCGCCGCGACCCCATTGGGAGTGGCGTAGAGCTCTTCGTCAGTCTGTTCACACCAAGCGCGAATATTGTCATAATTGTTGTAGACTTCGGCGCTCCAGTCGTGATCGACAAACCCAAACAATGCGATGGAGTTCTCGATAGCTTCCTCGAAAATCGCTTCCCCGCCGCGTGTTCCCGCTTCTCCCAACGACATCTGATGAACATTGCGCCCTTCCAGTGTCACCAGATCATGTTGAAGCTCTTTTGCCAGATCCTGGTCCGGCGCTCCACCAGTTCGGACTTCAGCTCGTTTGGAGATCCGATAAAAAATGCCCGGGACCGGTTCAAGGCGGAAGCCCGCGCTCGTTTCCATCTCCTGCTCCGCATCCGTTACGGGCCTCAATCCCTCGACGAATTCTTCGTATGACATGGACTGGTGAAATGTCGTAAATTCAATCCTGCCCTCGCCAACAAGACGTCGATATTCAGCCATCAGTGCGTCCCGGTCGCCTTTAAACGGGGCGGCCGTATCGTCGCCCAGACAAAGCCGCACCGCCTCCCAAGCCGTTGCATAGGTCTTACCGGTGCCAGGTGGGCCATAGAGGATGAGGTTAGTGGCGGTTGGCGATTGGCTGTCTGCGATTGTTTTCATTGTCCGCTGCTTCCCGTCTTCACGAACATCAAACGTGAAAGTTGTTGTCGTACTCGCGTCCGGGCCTTCCTGAACAGGCGGCGGCACACCGGCAAGCGCTTGAAACTTCTTACCCTTCAATGCCTGGCACACGTTGGGCCAAGCCTCGTTTAGCATGAGATCTTTACTCAAATCACCTGCCCGGATCGAAACATAGGCCTCCCCACGTTCGCGGGCAGGAGCGATGAAGTAGTTCAGTGCGCAAAGGCGGATGCGATCCGCATCGCGGACCAAGAATGGCTTGTCTGTCGGAAAGGCAACGGGTTGGTCCTGTTCATCAACGATGATAAACCCGGAATTATGGAGTGCTGCAGCGGAATAACTCGGCCCTCCCCAGCCGCCAGAACTCCCAACCCTACCATTTGCCCCATAATGAACTGGTTTCGATGGAAAAACCCGGTTCTTTCGTGGTTGTGACGAGCGCACCCAGAAGTCCTTTGGCGTTCGAAAATTCTTGCCCAGAAATGGCCCATCTTCACCAGCTTCGCGATATGCCTCATAGGCATCCATCGCGCCTTCGATTTCCACGCGCGTCAATTGTTTGACAAATACGTCAAGAGAATTCTGTGATAGGTCACTGCTCCGAAAACTGTCGTAGAGCCGCAAGGCCTGTTTTAAGCTCGCTAGTCCATTTCGCAGATTTCCATCGATAGAAATCGGCGACGGGTTTGGTCTGTCATCACGCTCGTCTTCAGCGCTGTACGAAAATCGAGCAGAAAGCGTCTCGTATCCCTCGGCGTCCAACCGTTCATCAAGATCACCTATGGCAGCTTCAATGCGTTTCGCACTGCTTACCCTTGATCCGATTGTTTTTTCGTCAGAACCCGAATTTTCGAGCCACGATCGGAATTCTTGTTCTCTCATCGCGCGCCTCAAAAATAAAAAGATTCAATTACTCTGAAATCTGGCAAAGTCAGCCGAGACTTTTGCCGAAGTAATATCAGAAATCGATCATCCAAAAAAGTCATCCCGGAAGCGATCAATTTGGTGCATCCGCTCATGAAGGATTGTAACCACGCCGATGTCGCCGTTTGACAACCAGCGCCAATACACAAAGTGCTTTTCATACCGGAAATAGTATCCGTCCACGCCGAACTCTGCCGGAACAGGTTTCGACGACGGCCCATGTTTTTCGATCGTCTCAAAAGCTTCGAACATACCGGTGATATAGCGGTCCGCCTGTGCTTCGCCCCACCGGTCGCGCGTATAGCGGTAGATGTCGTCGAGCCGGTGTGAGGCCGCCTCCTGGATGCGGACGGTCATCCGGCCTTCCGGTTCCGCGCGATGACTTCAGCAGCGCTGAGCGGCTTGTAGCTCTCCTCCGGTGCCGCGAAGGCGCGGGTCAGTTCGGCCTTCAGACGGTCGAAGGCCTCCGCTTCCGTCCGTTCCTTGTCACGCCGGATGAGGTCACGAACATACTCGCTGATGTTCTCATAGGACCCGTTATCGCCTACGTTTGCTGCAACGAAATCGCTGAGCGCACCGCTAAGGCGGACTGTCATGGTTGTGGTTCGCGACATTGCACAAGCTCCGGTCGAGGATCATGTATTCAATATAACCAATATTATCTACACCGCAAGCGTCTGGATTGCCCTTTTGCCCTGCGGCTCAGCCGCCTTCTTCTTCGGCATGCCTGTCTGCCAGCGCCAGAAAGACATAGAGCACCACGTCGGAATTGCGGGCAAGAGCTATCAGATGGTCGCCACTTGGTCCCCGCTCGCCCGCGAACCAGTATTTCACAGTCCGTTCGCTTGCGCCGGTCCAGCGCATGGCCGACTTGATCGCCCGATGGGTGGATCCAAGCTCCTCGTGCAGTGCCATCGCGATCGCACGGCGATAGTCCGTCTGTAGAGTATCAAGGTGCACAACTGTGCCCATCTTCGGCACAACTGTGCCCATCTTGATCCGCATCATCTCGTCCCTTTCCGTTAAATACTTGGAAGGAGACATGAAAACGGCAGAATCGATTTTTGAGCAGAGTTGGAACACGAGGCCAACCGTCAGGAGACGCCAGGATGATATGCCAGTGAGATAGATCGGGTGGGCTGACTTGGCCGGAGCAAATTTGAAAACAACCAGCGGCCCTGAGCCCTCTCCCCCGCTCCGGCGCGCTGCCGAATATGTCCGCATGTCGACCGAACATCAGAAATACTCGACCGAAAACCAGTCCGACGCAATTCTCGCTTATGCTGCAAGTCAGGGCATGGAAATCGTCCAAACCTACGCAGATGCGGGCAAAAGCGGCCTCAGGATCGAAGGGCGCGAGGCGCTGCAGCGCCTGATCCGGGATGTGGAGGAAGGGTGCGCCGATTTCGACGTCATCCTGGTCTATGATGTCAGCCGCTGGGGGCGGTTTCAGGATGCCGATGAATCGGCCTATTACGAATACATCTGCCGCCGCGCGGGCAAGCAGGTTCAGTATTGCGCCGAGCAGTTCGAGAATGACGGCAGCCCGGTGGCGACCATCGTCAAGGGCGTCAAACGTGCCATGGCTGGGGAATACAGCCGCGAGCTGTCGACCAAGGTCTTTGCCGGGCAATGCCGTCTGATCGAAATGGGATATCGCCAAGGGGGTACGGCAGGCTACGGCCTGAGACGGGTTCTGCTGGATGAGCAAGGGCAGCCGAAGGCCGAGCTGAAACGCGGCGAGCATAAGAGCCTGCAAACGGATCGTGTCATTCTTGCTCCGGGGCCTGCGGAGGAAGTAGAGACCGTTCGCTGGATCTATGCGCGATTTCTCAAGCAACGGAAGTCTGAGCGCGAAATTGCGACCGAACTCAATGAGCGAGGCATCCTGACCGACCTTGATCGCGCCTGGACCCGCGCAACCGTTCATCAGATCCTGACCAACGAAAAATACATTGGCAACAACGTCTACAACCGTCGTTCATTCAAGCTGAAGCGGAAGCATGTCGCAAACGAACCGGAAATGTGGATCCGGGCTGACGGCGCATTCGATGCAATTGTTGAACAAAAACAGTTTCATAAGGTTCAGGGCATCATTGAGGAGCGAAACCGGCGGTATTCCGATGACGAAATGCTGGCAAGGCTGAACAAACTATTTCAGCGTCACGGCTATATATCCGGGCTGGTGATCGACGAGACTGACGGGCTGCCCTCCAGTGGTGCATACGCCCATCGGTTTGGAAGCCTTTTGCGCGCCTATGAACTTGTCGGTTTCAAGCCAGATCGCGACTACAGATACATCGAAATCAACCGCCTGCTTCGAGCGTTCCACGCCAGCGCGGTTGATCATGTCATGGACGAGATCAACCGTCTTGGTGGTACAATTACAAGGGACGCCGCGACTGGTTTGCTGACCCTCAATGAGGAATTCAGCGCGTCCATCGTCGTGGCGCGGTGCCGTCAGACCAATGCCGGGACGTTGCGTTGGAAAGTGCGCTTCGACACAGGTCTTGCCCCCGATATCACCATTGCGATCCGGATGGACCGCAGCAACGAGGCCGCGCTCGATTATTACCTTCTGCCCCAATTCGAGATGCGAACAAACCGGCTGGGGCTTACTGAGGAGAATGGCCTGATGCTGGATGCCTTCCGCTTCGATACGCTCGATTTCTTATTCGACATGGCGCGGCGCGTCCCGGTGTCGGAAGTCGCACCATGGTGACCGGGTTCGATCAGACGACGACTGTGCTGAGCATACCGATTGCAGCAATAACAGTCGAAAACCCACGTGAACGCTCCGAAAAAACGTTTCGAGAGCTTGTTGACAGCATCGAAAAGGTGGGGCTGAAAAAGCCGATCACAGTGTCACGTGCTGTCGAGAGCGGCGAAGATCAATACCGGCTTGTATGTGGCCAGGGCCGAATGGAGGCGTTCTCTGCCCTCGGCCAGGCTCATATCCATGCCATCGTTATAGAGGCCGATGAAGAAGAACGGCTTTTGCGCAGTGTTATTGAGAATATAGCCCGGCGCCAGCACTGCCCGCTCGAATTGTTGCAGGATATCGGTCTGTTGCGGGAACGCGGAAACTCTGACCAACAGATTGCCAGCAAGACGGGTCTCTCCCTCGCCTATGTCCGCGAAATCGGAGAACTGATTGCAAAGGGCGAGGAACGGCTGCTGATTGCCGTGGAGACCGGCCACATGCCACTCAGCGTCGCGCTATACATTGCTCGGGCGGAAGATGACGATGTTCAGAAAGCGCTGGAAGCCGCTTATCAATCGGGTGAGTTGCGTGGAAAGAAGCTCCTTGAGGCACGCCGCCTCGTAGAGTTGCGCCAGCGCCACGGTAAACACAATGCAATTTCCGGGCGCAAAGGGAAACGGACCCGAATGACATCGGCGGCGCTGGTGCGTGCCTATCGTGCAGAGGCCGAACGCCAGGGCGACATGGTCCGCAGGGCAGACCAGACGCGCAGCAACTTGCTGTTCATCGATGCCGCATTCCAGTCCCTGCTGAAGGACGAGAATTATCTGACCCTGCTCAGGGCCGAAGGTCTCGATACCCTGCCGCAGATGATTGTCGACGGTCTTCGGGAGGCACGTACATGAAAGACCCTGGAACAGCATCGGATCAGACGGTGGGACCTCGTTTTGAGCCAACAACCCTGAACATCCCTATTGCTGCGATCCTGCCGGTCAAGCAACTGCCTGCGACAGTGGCCAAGAGCGCAAAATACGCCCAGATCGCCGCATCCATCCGGGAGGTTGGCCTGATCGAACCGCTCGTTGTCGCCCGCAACCGAAGCCAAAAAGATACGTTCATACTGCTTGATGGTCACGTCAGGTTGCAGGTCTTGAAGGAGATGGACCAGGAAAGCGTGACATGCCTTGTCGCAACCGATGATGAAGCCTTCACATACAACAAGCGCATCAGCCGGTTGGCGACCATACAGGAACACAAGATGATCCTGCGCGCGGTTGAAAGAGGCGTTTCCGAGACCCGGATCGCGGCCGCCTTGAACGTGGACGTGGCGCTGATCCGGCGCAAGCGTACACTTCTGAACGGGATCTGTCCCGAAGTCGCGGATCTCCTGAAAGCAAAGCACTGCCCGCTCAACTGCTTCAGGGCACTGCGCAAGATGAAGCCCATGCGCCAGATACAGGCTGCAGAATTGATGATCGCGGCGAACAATTATTCTGTCGCCTACGCAGATGCCATTTTAGCCGCAACCGAAGCGGGTGACTTGGTGGACCCTGTCGCAAAGAAGGATCCGGGAGTGTCACCTGAACAGGCGGAACGCATGCGTACAGAAATGGCAAGTCTGCAGCGCAATATCAAGCTGATCGAGAACACCTTGGGGCCGGACCATCTCAGACTGGTTGTGGCAGGTCGCTATGTCGAGCGGCTGCTCCTTAACGAGAGGCTTACGCGATATCTCGCCAAACACCACGGCGAAATTCTGAACGAATTCCGCAATGTCGTTGCCCATCTCGGGCAGATGTCGGCGCACCCCGAAGCAGGTGCGAAAGCGGATAGCTGATCGTCCCACGAGGGAACGCATGGCGAAGAATGGGGACCCAGACCCGATAAGCGCGGGGACCGTAGGAGACGCCGCACGGTGGGGCGGATCAAGTGCGGTGGTGGGGATGGCGGCGAACCCGTTCGGAGCCCACCAGGCTGGCTCGAGTTTTCGCCGGCCGACTGACCAGGGGTTCCTGGTCAGGGATAAGAACAGGCGTGCCGACTGATGGGCAGGGTTGGCACGCCTGAATGGGGGCGACCGAGAGCTGATAGTATCATTAATTTGAATGCCGCAGTTTGTTTCGGGTTTCGCCTCTATCAGCAAGCCCGCGACTGCTCCCGCATCACCACATAATCGCTCATCATCTCGACAACGGCCGATCCGTCCGGCAGCATCGCCATTTCCTCGGCCGCCCGTGCCTGAAACTCCCTTCTGTAATCCACGACCGGCGGACATGCCGCCACGCCGACTGCTTCAAAACCCGCCGTCGCGCAGCCGGTCAACCAGCTCGCCCCGACCAAGAGGACGACGAGCCGCCGCCCCCAGCATTCGACGTTGGACTTCATTGGCTTTCTCCATGGTCTCGAGCTGCTCGGCTAACTGGCCAGCGCGCTCTCCGGAGCGGCGCAGGGCAAGCAGGAACATAAGGATCGCGAAGGCTGTGACGCCGGAACGGAGTGCTGCGTGTGCCCATGCCGATCCGACGAGCGTGGCGAGGAGGCCGCCGATCACCGCCGCCCCCGCTTCCAGTCGTCGAGCCGGGCGTAGATCGTGACCGCGACGCCCACGAGAGCCACCGCGATGAACACCCAGCGCAACGTGTCGAGATACGGGACCAGCGGCAGGATGGCGGTCTGCGTCTCGGTCAGCACCGACTGCGCGACCTCGACACCTGCCGCGCCCAGCGTCGCGACACCCGCCGCCCCGCCACCTTTCATGGTGCGGCTTTGCGCCAGCACCTCGCGCACAGGCGGCGTGTCCTCGGCGAAGGC
>Ga0316204_10002892_pt1 | contig 36755 bp, 32 predicted proteins | sample 6monrhotite_MG_2_FD_205661 | JGI IMG/M metagenome (GOLD analysis project Ga0316204, IMG submission 205661) | Microbial mat bacterial communities from mineral coupon in-situ incubated in ocean water Damariscotta River, Maine, United States -... | ecosystem: Environmental > Aquatic > Marine >... | reverse complement strand
GGCAGATGAACGATAACCAAAAAATGTATAGCAAGGCATTCAAGCCGACGCAGTTTAATTTTAACATTATGTGAAAAAATGAAAAAAATTGTAATCTTCGGTAATTCGGGGTCTGAAAAATCAACATTAGCAAAAAAATATTCTGCTAAATATAATTTACCACACCTAGACTTGGACACACTGGCATGGCAAAACACAATGCCTCCTGAGAGAAGAGATATATACCCAAAGCGTTTAGGATTTAGGCTTTATTGCTGTCCTATTTCTGTCCTGGCGGCGTTGAAATTCCTCGCAATAGACCGGCTATTACTCGTCATTTCGGCTTTCTTAAGGAACCTACTGTTGGTGCCAGAACAAAAATATGACGCGCACTAAATACCTAAATCCCAAACGCTTTGGGTATAGAAGAAAGCACAATCGATATAAAATATTTTTTAAACAAAAACTCCAAATGGATTGTTGAAGGTTGTTACTCAGATTTATTGGGTGTTGTCACAAAAGAAGCAAGTAAAATTGTTTTTCTTAATCCTGGAATAGAAACTTGCATTAATAATTGCAAGAAAAGGCCGTGGGAACCTCATAAATATGCTTCAATAGAGGAACAGAATAAAAACTTAGACATGTTATTTAGCTGGGTGCGAGACTATACCATTAGAAATGATGAGTTTTCCTTTCAATCCCACAACAAATTGTATGAGCAATTTTCAGGTGAAAAAGAACAATTTTCTTCAAACCAATAAAGCGCATAACACGCGACTGTGCGGACCATGGGCCTTGACCAGTGGGATCAGTATGTGTTGCTGAAAGCAGTGGCCTAAGCCTTGAACCAAAGTACGCAAGATGAGAACCGCCCATAGCGGTCGCGCTTGATAAACCAAGCGCGGCCTCAAAGCTAGTCAAAAATGTATTTTCAACGGTTAATCGTTTTGAGGAATTACTAAAATTTGGACGCAAACCGCCTGAGTTAAAAAATTAAAATATCGAGAAGTGGTCATTGAGCTAGCGATTAAGGTCTGGGCGGTAAGTTTATAGGGGTGGCTTGGATGATAGGTATTCGAATTTTAAAGCATACTTTTACCGGCTTGCCGCCAATTAATACCAACAATATAACTTGAATTATGAGTGATCTGAAAAGCATAGGGTATAGCAACTGGTTTAACAGCCGAGCGGATGATGAAAAAATTGCCGTTCATGGTGTTGCTCGGGTAGTTGCTGTACATAAAGACAGCTACATTGTCACAACAGGTGGGGAAGCGGTATTTGCTGAACTGTCAGGAAACCTTCTACACCGTACCGAGTCTGCGAGTGACCTTCCTACGACGGGTGATTGGGTTTATGCCGATTTTTACGACGATGATACCCATGCGATTATATTTGGTGTCTTCCCAAGAAAGACCCTTCTGAAAAGAAAGACTGCTGGAAAGCTGGTTGATTTCCAGTTGATAGCGGCAAATATTAACGTAGCCTTCATTATTCAATCGCTAAATGATAATTTTAATCTACGTCGGTTGGAGCGCTATTTGGTTATGGTGAATGAAAGTGGAATTAAACCCATTATTCTGCTGAGTAAGTGCGATCTTATGCCCATCGAAGAGATTAATAAAATTAAGGAAACAATTATGGGTATTGCTCCTAAAACGTCGGTGTTGGCGTTTAGCAATTTAAACCGAGAGAATATTGATTCAATTATTGGTTTATTAAGGAGCGAATCTACCTATTGTTTGTTGGGTTCGTCCGGTGTTGGTAAAACTACGTTACTTAATAGTATTATAGGCGATGATAAATTAGAGACACAGCCAGTAAGTAAAATACATAGTAAGGGTCGACACACTACCACTAGCCGTCAATTAGTTCGCTTGGAAAATGGGGCCATGATTATAGATACTCCGGGAATGAGAGAGCTTGGTAATATGTCCGTAGATGATGGATTGGTTGAAACCTTTGCAGAAATATTGGCGTTTTCGCATAACTGTAAATTTGCTAACTGTTCCCATTCCAATGAAAAAGGCTGCGCGATTTTAACTGCTATAAAGGACGGCGATGTGTCCGAACAACGCTATCAGAGTTATCTGAAAATGAAAAAAGAATCCGAATTTAATCAAATGTCCTATTTAGAAAAAAGAAAGAAAGATAAGCGTTTTGGACAGCTTATTAAATCAACCATGAAGAACAAGCAGAGGTAATGCACTTAACCAGCGTGGTTGGGAGGAGCCTGCTTCTGCGGCGCTTGTTTTATGCTTGAACGACACAACATAATCACCGCTACTGCGAGCCTCTCACCGTGAAAAATATATACAGGCAACCATCAGTAATAGAGTTAAAAGATGATAGTTGAAGTGGTTCCTTATGACCCAAGCTGGGTTAGTGAGTATGAGCAGGAAAAAAATCGTTTAGTTGAAGCGCTGGATGACGTTATCGTGGGGATTCATCATATAGGCAGCACTTCGGTTAAGGGATTGTCTGCTAAACCAGTCATTGATATTATCATTGAATCGGATTCTTTAGAAAAACTGGATGCAGTTTCAAGTCAATTTGAAGACTTGGGTTATGAGGTGATGGGTGAGTTTGGAATTATGGGTAGGCGCTACTACCGAAAAGGCCGTGGCCGCAGATCTCATCAAATACATGCTTTTAGGGTTGGTGACCCTAATATTCACCGACATATCGCTTTCCGTGACTACTTAGCGGCTCATCCTGAAATAATGCGAGAGTATCAGGAGCTTAAGCGAAGGCTGGTTAAAACATGTAACAATGATATCGACGCATATTGTAAAGGTAAAGATAGTTTTATTAAGCATCATGAAGCTAAGGCTACACGGTGGCTATCTACACATTCACTAAAATAAAAGATTTTATTGTAGATAACGCGACTTGACCCGTGCATCTCATGCGCTTCAAGCACATCATACGAAAATTCACACGGATGGATAGGCCACTTTGGTTTTAACGCAGTACCTGGTCCATTAACCGATGTGGAGAAATGAGTGCGACGAAAGTTAAGATGCCACCTATGGATGCAATGGGGTCGATCCAGCTACCGACAATGGTGAAAACGCGGTGTCAGCCGTGCGTTAGCCTGGAATACCAGCATGCCCACGAGTGGCCCGTAGCGTTTGAGCCAACGTCCGACCCTTGTTATAGTACTCCCGTGGTACTATTTTAATGAGCTTGGATTGCCGAACTTGGTAAATTACTTAATCAACCAAACCGCCGTCGTACGTGATCCGTATATCAGTTGGTGAGGGAGGAGGGATGCAATGTGGTATCCCTCTGTCTCGTATATGTTTTTAGTGAAAGCATTAACCAAGATGCAAAGAATATGATCCCCACAAGAAAGATATCAGAGACAATACTTGAATTCGGTGAGCCTGTTATAGAAGCATTATCTGAAGATATAAATAAAGCCGAATTTGAATCTGTAATGAACATTATCGTCGCAGTATGGAATGCGGTTGCGATTGATGCTCAAAATAAAAATAAAAACTATGAAAAGGAACTCGTTAAAGCACTTCTGCCTGGACCGATAGAAATACAAAATCTGGCTAATAAATTGATTCAGAGAAAAAATGAATGTTATTCACTTGACCCGAGAACGGTGGGAAAATTTAGCATTATCGATAAAGATGGCAATGGAGAACTAATTTTTAGGGCAGAATCACGTCTTGGCGTTAAAATTCTTGATGCTATTGGCGAAATCCAATAAGTAAAGGGAAAAATCTAATTCACTGTTATCTGCCTGTCAAAGAAGAGGTTTAAATAGAAAATGGAGATCATGTTATGATTGCCTATATTCCAGTGTTAATTTGGATTCTTAGTGCAGTGGTTTGTCTTCACATTGCAAAAAGACGTCATGTAAAGGCAACGTTAAGTCGGAAATTGGTCGTTGCTCTATTAGGTCCATTTGCCATACCCTTGGTGTTCTTTTCAAAACCAGAAAAAACGATTAACGCAAATTAGACGCCATGCATAAAACACATAACCGATAAGGATAGGTTGCGTCTGCAAAGCGAACCGCAATTTTATTCTCTGGCATAGGCGAAAAAAAGCAGAGGTAGGTAAACAGCGGCATGAACGCTATAGATGTTGTCCAATAGAGGTGATTTTAGGTTTTATCGGTGGAAAATAAAAGGCCGTTATACTATACCGGCTCCTGAAAGGTACTCATCGGTTCAATGAACTTCACCGCATGCATCCTGCAATTGTAAGTGACGCAAACGTTATGCATTAAGACACAATAATGACTAAACTAATAATTACATTTATAATTTTATTTCAGAGTCTTCCTGTCTTTGCTGAAGATCAGGCGTTCGCCGAGCTATTTGCCGAACAAGGTGTCGAAGGAACAATTGTAATTTCCTCACTAAATACTGAGCAATCATTCATTCACAACAATTTTCGAGCAAACCAAAGATTTTCAACTGCATCGACATTTAAGATATTGAATACATTGATTGCGCTTGAAGAAAAGATAATCTCAGGAAAGAATGACGTCTTTAAATGGGATGGAAAACTTTACGGTATTTCAAGTTGGAACCAAGATCAAACGTTGGAAAGTGCATTTAAAGTATCATGTGTCTGGTGTTATCAAGTGTTGGCGCGTCAAATTGGTTCGATAAAGTATAACCGCTATATTGAAAATACTAATTATGGTAAATTGAATACGCCTTTCGTAGAAACTACCTTTTGGCTTGATGGCTCACTTAAAATTAGTGCAGTGGAGCAGGTGGTTTTTCTAAAGAAGGTTTACCAACGTAGTCTTCCATTCAACTCTTTATCCTATGATACTCTATCACAAATAATGCTTTTAGAAAAAACATCGACTTATTCATTGTGGGCTAAATCAGGCTGGGCAACATTAGTGAAGCCGCAAGTTGGTTGGTATGTGGGTTATATGGAAACGTCAAGCGATGTATGGTTCTTTGCTCTGAATATCGAAACCAGAAATAAAAAGGATTTACCATTACGCCATAAGCTGGCGTACGAAGCATTAAAAGCTAAGCGAATTATTGAATGATGCATAATAATCATATCCAGCCGATTTCTAAAAGCGACGCGATTCTTATAAAGTAAGAATACGCGAAACTTTCATCAATCGTTGTTATTTATTGTTAGGAAAAAACAAGGTTGTCCCAATGAAGGAATCGTATATTCAATCATTTGAAGAAGTTATAAATCAACACTCAAGCTTAAGCCCAGATGACTTTAATGTACTGCTAAAGCTATTTACGCAGAAAAAATACGATAGCAAGGCACATATTGTCAATCCCAATGAAGATAATAGTAGCGTATTTTTCATAATTTCCGGGTTGGTTCGATACTACTATTTGACGAGTGATGGAAAGGAATGGAACAGAGCTTTTCTTGCAGACAATATGATGTCGACATCATTTTCTCAAGATGCCGGTAAGATTGAACCTTATGGTATTCAAGCGCTGGAAGAAACCAAGGTATTGATTGCTGATTTTTCAGAATTTCAATTATTGTTTGATGACAGCCCGATGATTGAGCGATTACACCGAAAACTCGTCGAAAGCATTTTAACCAAAAAAATGAATCGGGAACGTAGTTTTCTGCAAAATAGTGCTAAATTGCGTTATATAGATTTTGTTGAACAGTATCCTAATGTGCTGCGCCGAATCACACAATATCATTTAGCCTCGTATCTTGGCGTTACTGAAGCCTCTTTATCACGGATTATAAGTGAGATTCACTAGATATTCTCTGCTTCTTACCAATTGATAAGGAATTTATTGATATATAAACGTACGATATGTACTACGATGTTTTTGTATCAAAAAATCAGTTTTGGAGGAAAATCACAATGAAAGAGATCGCAGGAATAAATCATATTGGAATTCGAGTTACCAGCCTTGAAGATTCACGAAAATTCTATGAACAATTAGGGTTTGTTTTTTTAGTAGGCCCGATTGGGCCAGAACCTGTCGCGATAATGGAGCATCCATCAGGGGTCAATATCAATTTAATTCTAAACGCAGATTCAGGAATTAAAGATAATATACTTATGGATGTTACGGATAGGCATCCAGGATATACTCACATGGCATTAGATGTAACGGATATTCATGCAATTGAGGCAAAGTTAAACAGCTTGGATATAAAGATTACAGAAGGCCCGGTGACATTACCTAATGGTGGGGTAATGTTGTTTATTCGGGATCAAGACCGCAATGTAATTGAGTTTCATCAGAATGCTAAATAACGTTAAAAATAAAGTTATTAAATATAAAGTTACTAATCAACGTTAATTTAGGTTGCAAACGGTTGGCAATAATCAATGGATATTAGGTAAGCTAATGATTGATCAAAAATATCATGGATTAGTATTTTCGTTTTTAATGTCATTGCTTATGTCATGTATTATGTCGCTTGTTATTGGTGTTTTTAACGTGGGCCTAGTTGGTGATATTGTTAGTATATGGTTAAGCTCTTGGTTATTCTCTTTTATCATTGCTTTCCCTGTTGTCGTTACAGTATCACCATTGATCAACAAATTTTCGGGTTTAATTGTAAAGAGGTAAGCCAGGTGAATCGGTGAAAGGCGACCTAAGAAATGTGTTTGCCGGGCCTGTTGCCTGAGAAGCTGTGGCACTGCCGGGTTGGCGTCTGTTATTGTCGGCACTACCTATCGCCAATTCGATTGCGGACGCCAAGTTGCCCATAGTGTGAGGTGGCTGGATCTATATGGATGGCATTGCTTGCCTGTTCATTCCGTGGTGTTGAAAAATTACAAAAATTCGCGTACTGGAAAGAATTAGGTTTGAAACTTATCGAGGGGAATAGGGGTGTCATGCTAAAAAAAGCATGAAGGCCATCTTTAAGGGCGCAATCGAATAGGCCAGAATGCACTGCTTGTATTTGTTATAGCACGAGATTGACAACTTTGCGCTTTAACTTCAGGTTCGTGTAGGGACAGTGAGCTAGATTTCTGTTACTTTTGTGGCCAAAGCCGCAATCCGAACGTTAATCATTAAGGAGTTTGAGTGGAAATAGTGCTAATAAGGCATGGTAGACCAATAATCGATACGTCGGGAAAAATAAGTGCTGCCGAATTTGGCATGTGGGTTTCTGAGTATGATATGGCGGGTATCGATGAAAATCACAAACCTGAGCATAATGCGATTGATAGAGCGGAACGATGTGCATTTACCGTCTGCAGCCATTTGCGCCGATCTATCGAATCGGCTCGATTGCTGAATATAGAAGCACCTGGATTAGTTAGCCCGCTATTTCGTGAATGTGAAATGCCGCATGGTAACTGGAGATACCCGAAATTATCAAAAACAACTTGGTCGGTGCTTTTTCGGTTGTTTCAGTTGGTCGGCTATTCTTCAAATGCCGAATCATATAGGGATATAAAAGTGCGCAGTGAAAAGTGTGCCAATCAATTGGTTGCGTTATCTCTAGTTCATCACAGTATTTTGTTTGTAGGCCATGGTACTCTCAATTGGCTTATACATAAGCATTTGCTTAGATTGGGGTGGTTAGGGCCTAATAAGTCTGGAAGAAAGCATTGGGAATATGGAGAGTATGTTTACAATGCAGGATAACCCGATATATTCAGGAAATTTTGAGTCACAATGCAGCTTATTGTTTGCGTAAGTACCGCGAACGAAGCGTAGTGTACCTTAAGGGGCGAAAGTCCCCACACCATAAAGTTTAATGCTTGGCTAATCGATTGTGTGAATATTATTAAGTTCGATGCCATTACTGACTAGGGTTGTCTTCATAAGGGGGTTTATAATCAAACGTTATTACATGAACTCATGGCGCAAACTCATGGCAAAAACAAGTAACATTGTGTATTTAGTGGGATCAAGGGAAAAAATAGTGGACAAACTATTTGTCATAGACAACAAACCAATAAAAAACCAAGCGTTTGATCGCGGGCTATATTGAGATGAACCATATGTCGGGTACTAATGAATGGGAAAGTCGCTACCAACAAGGGAAAACCGGCTGGGACAGGGGTGAAGTTAGCCCAAGCTTGCTTTACTGGACAGAGCACCAGCATCTGAAACCGTGCCGTATACTTATTCCAGGCTGCGGTAATGGTCATGAGGTTTTGATATTGGCAGAGAACGGCTTTGATGTTGTTGCCATTGATATTGCAACCACACCAATCGAAAGCCTTAAGACGGCGCTTAAACGTAAGCAACTAAATGCGGAGGTAGTGCAAACGGATTTTTTAACCTGGAAACCAGAAACGCCTTTTGATGCTATTTATGAGCAAACCAGTTTATGTGCCATACCTCCGGAAAAATGGCAGAATTATGAAAACTGCCTCTATCATTGGTTAAAACCAAAAGGGCAATTATTTGCCCAGTTTATGCAAACAGGAAGTGATGGCGGTCCGCCGTTTCACTGTGATATTCAGGCAATGATTGAATTGTTTGCTAAAGAAAGGTGGCTGTGGAGCGAGCAGCATGAGGCCAATACAATTCATTCTGAGAATTTGTATGAGAAAATGTATTTACTTGAAAAGGTATGTTAGGAATTGTAATTATGCCGTGCAAGCAATTAGGTTAATTAAGCACGGGAAACGCTTCGTTGACAATCCTTGCCATTGCCCAGCTATTACGCGTCATTTTGCCTTTCTTAAAGAATCTACTTTTGGTGCCATGAAATAAATAAGATGCACACTTAAGACCTAAACTCTCTGCACCATCGATGCAATATGAGCCAATCCACGGGGGGACAACATTTCTTTTTCCAAGCAGGTTGCAATGTAAGCAGGTGGTATTGTAATAGCTATTGTTGTGGCAATAAGTTAAGCGGTAATAGTAGTAAGTTGCTTAAATCATTGTCTCATGCTTTGTTTCCTGCTTTACTTAGGAAAGCAGGCAGCGGTCCACGTGAACGTTGGGCGTTGTAAAACCATTCTATCGCCTGCAAATAATTTGCAATCATTGAACTGAGGTATTTTGACCACTCAATAAACAGTTGTCAGTAAACCTACGTTATGGAGATCACTATTATGTCAGTACAAACACCAGAGGTTCACGCAGTATTTCATTCGCTGATTGAGCAATTTGAGTCGGCTTTTACACAAGGTGATGCTGCAGGTATTGCCAGTTTTTATACCGAAAACGCCATGCTATTGCCTCCGGAAGCTGACTTTGTCAAGGGTAGGCAGGCTATTCAGGCATTTTGGCAAATGGCCATTGATATGGGTATCAAAGGTCTCAAGCTTGATGTTATCGACGTGGAGTTACATGGCGACACAGCAATTGAAATGAGTAAATACACCTTGGGTAGTGCTGATAACGAAGTCATGGAGCAGGGTAAAGGTATTGTAATCTGGAAGTCAGTGGGGGGCGTCTGGAAACTGCATCGTGATATATGGAATAGCAGTGCAACCGCATAGCGCTATTCATGTGGATAACATGAAAAATTGGTGGAGCTACCTAAGTGTGCGCAAATCAGAAAATGGATTACTTGGCGTTAAATCAACTTGCATGGGATAAACGCACCAAGACCCATTTGACATCAGATTTCTATGACGTAACGGGGTTCATTAATGGGAATACGTCACTAAATAGTATTGAATTGAACGACGTAGGCAATGTTGAGGGTAAGCGTTTGTTGCACCTGCAGTGTCACTTTGGATTGGACTCACTGTCCTGGGCTCGATTGGGTGCTCAGGTTACGGGGGTCGACTTATCACCTGAGGCGATCGAGCAGGCAAAAGGCATTGCAGCGCAGACACAACTTAAGGCAAACTTTATTTGCGCTGATGTCTACGCATTTGGGGAGGTGAATGACCAGGCATTTGATATAGTATTTACGTCCTACGGTGCCTTGTGCTGGTTGCCCGATCTTGATAAATGGGCGCAAACAATCGCGAAGGCATTGGTTATTGGTGGGCAGCTAAACGTTGTCGAATTTCACCCATTCAATGAAATCCTTTCGGGATATTCCTATTTTTATAATTCTGAGCCAGATGTTGAAGAAGAAGGTACCTATACCGAAAACTGTACCGGTGATACATCCGTGGTGGTAACTTGGGCGCACCCGCTGAGCAACGTTATCAATGCGTTAATTAAAGCCGGAATTTCGATCGAGCAATTTAGCGAATATCCCTACAGCCCATATAATTGTCTGGATAATGTGGAACAACGAGAGGATGGCAATTATTATCGTGTATCACAAGGGCAGCGGGTACCGTTGGTTTATTCGATAGTCGGTAAAAAAATAGCATAGCTGAGGTTTGTTAATATTCTGCGGTTTAGAGAATTCAATTATCACAAAACATAAATTGTGTGATAAATGTACAATTCAGTTGAGCCAAGGTGGCAGTAACGACTGAGGTGCTAATGTTGTTAGTTGGTAGCTGGGTGATAATGGGTTATGAATGGACAATTATTAACCAGTCAGGCACACTAAGGTTGCGCGCATTTTACTGTGATTGTATGCCATGTATGTACTAGACTAACATATATCCAATTACGTAATTTAAGTGCATCGATATCATTAAATGACAATTGGGGAACTGGCAGGGATACCGGAATAATGATCAGGGTCTCGAGTAATTCGGCTAATAGTACGGTTCAAAATAATGCGTCTCCTAATGGAAGTCGTGTTCGGCGTACAGTGGGCGGAGATCAGCCCAGCGTTCACCCGATTAGAGCGGAGCAGTCCAGACGCGCAACGTCGAATAGGCTTCCTAGTGACACAGCACCGGCAAATGAGTCTGCACAACAATTTGCGCTCAATGCGCCAGCGTCAGAAAAACACAATGGTGCGTCAAAATATCAGGCTTATTCTCAGTCGAATAATAATAGCGCCTACTCAAATGAATATCCACGAAAACGAAGCTTAAACCACGATGGGCTGGTTCCACCAGTTCGGCGGCCGCAATCAGATGACGGCATTCGTGGCCAGTTTGTCGGTGATGATGGCTATTCGAGGCGGGCCAGACAGGCTATAGAGGCTTATAGAGATAACCATGAGCAGGATGCACAAAGCCATGTGCAAAAGGTGTTTGGAATTGATACGTATGCGTAACTGTTAAGGGTGCAGCCTGCGTTACCTATCAATTGTTTCTCCGAAAATTGCCACCAAAATGGGTGTCACAGATCTTGCTCACCGGCGTTGAATTCCCGCTTAACCTTCCTTCCTCATTCCATCGATCTATGAATCTGTCTTACGGATGGCGTTGCTTCGCGAGGCAGTTGCCGGGTTTGGTCGTGGAGGAATTTAATGGCAGCCGTGGTCTCGGCAAGTTATGGTCGCGACAGCTATCCTGACACAGCGGGATAATTGCTGTAGTTATTGTATTGGACGGCTGGACGGCGATTGAATGATGTTAGAAGCGTAGGCCAAACTTAGCTTTCGTCGTGGAAGACTCGCCATTTTGCTCGGTTTCTGCTGCAAAATTAAACAGGCCGAGATTGAAGTTGAGGCCCATAAAGTATTTCGTCTGAGTCAAGTTTTCCCGGTATCCGTTGAGTTGGTCTTCACCGTCGACCCAGGTGGTGCCAAACCCAGCATAGGGGGTCAAGCCGGAAAATCCCCTGGAAACGGAAAATTCCAAACCAGTGGATGTCAGGTTCAAATCCTCCACACCAGATAGATAGCTATAGGTGCCACGAACCGCCAATGCAGGCAATGTTTGGTGTCGGTTGAACAGTGAATAGCGCAATTCACCGCCGTAGATATGAATGTCCGTATCGGGCAGTGAGGAATAATAAGCACCAATGTCCCAACCGGGTGATAATCCTTTGCGCACTTGAAGTTTTGGCATGTGCAGGGTATTTGTGTTGGATGACTCGCGAGGCGTGATTTTCTCCAATAGTCGTGAGTCCTGCTCCATATTGGTCGTGGTAACTTCGAAGCCTACACTGAAATTAAGGGTATCGAGCGGGTCTGAAGCTGAAATTGCCTTATAACTTTGAGCAACATTAAGCTCTTGGGTCAGGTTTTTAAACTGGCTGTCAATTAATGTTGTTAACTCACTGATTTGTTGATCCGCTTGGGCAAAATGGGGCACAAGCAGGCAGAGGGCAGATAAGCTGGCCACAAATTGTCGCATTTTATGTCCCTCCGTCGTTATATTTCAGAAAGTTTAGACTGCTACCTGATCGTTAAGGCACCAACCATGCTACTAATTATAGCCTTTTACGCCGGCCTCGACGAGGGAGAATAAAGTAAAGTTGTTTCAATTTGGTAATATTTTCAGGTTTTTACTCAATGACAATGATATTAGGGGGATTGTTAATGCGGATTAACGTATTTGCAGATTGAATTCATCGAACTATGCGGAGCTTAGAATGGCTGATGTTTAAGTTGCACCTAACGATGTGTTGTCAAAATTAACCCGCGTGATTCATTAGGCTTATTATTCGTTATTGCTATAAGTGATTATTGTTATACGTTATTGTTGTTAATAAGCCAGGGTTGTTATAAATCATTGCTTTATAGAATGATTGCTTTATCAATCATCGCCATATGTAGGCGTAGCGTTTAGGCATAATTGCATACCCTCCTTTTTTTCTATCACTGCTTGCATAACAGCTTCCATCGCTGTATTGAAAATCCGTGCAATCGTCCGGCGATTACGCGTCATTTCGCCTTTTTTAAGGAACCTGCTTTTGGTGCCATGAAATAAATAGGGCGCACACTTAACATCTAAAATACTAAGCGCCACGGATATCGCTCGGTTGCGTAGTGTTGCGGCTGATTCATTGGTAATCAGTTCAGGTATTGGTTGCTCAGTTGTTATCCTTGTTCCTTCTGAGGGGCAGGAATTATCGGCGACTGAGTGATTTTACAATGCGAAAATAGCTCTCAAGCCGTTGCCGTGAAATTTGTCCCTGTTCCACTGCCTGTTTAATGGCGCATTCGGGTTCATTCGTGTGTTTACAGTCTTTAAATTTGCATTGCCCCAGAAACGGACTAAATTCCACAAAACCCTGAGTGATACGGTCCTGTGACACATTGCCCAAACCAAATTCACGTACCCCAGGCGAGTCGATTATGCTGCCGTTGTTAACGGTATGATACAACACGGTAACACTGGTGGTATGTTTTCCCAGTCCGGTGGATTGCGATAATTCGCCCACGCGTATATCGGCGTTAGGGATGAAGGTTTTAATAATCGAGGATTTTCCGACACCGGACTGACCCACAAAGATACTGGTATGGGTTTTCAAGGTATCAGCCAATTCCTCCAATCCGTTGTGATGTTTTGTGCTGGTGTAAATGATGTGGTATCCGATGGACTTATACGGCGATAGCCGTTGTGTCAATGCTTGTCGTTCGGTCTCGTTTAACAAGTCTACTTTATTGATGATAATGACTGGTTTGATTGCAGTTAATTCAGCGGCCACTAAATAGCGGTTAATCAGGTCTTCATCCAGTGTCGGTATTGGGGCGGCAATTATCAATATTTGATCAATATTGGCGGCCACCGGTTTAAGTTGATTATTGTAGTCAGGCCGGGTAAGAAAGGACGTGCGGGGGACCAGCGATATGATAACGCCTAATTTCTCCCCAGTTGCCTGCCAGATTACATTATCACCACAAACAAGCTTGGGTAGGTTGGCTCGGGTCAGGCAGTGATGGATTACGCCGTGTTCATCTTCTATGTCGAGGTTTGCACCATAGTGGGCTACAATTCGCCCGGCTTTTTCTTCACCCAATGCCGTGGTTTTTAGCTGTTGCTCCGCTTTGTTGGATTGATTTTGAGCGCGTAGCAAGCGCTCTTTTTGGACTTTTTGAACCTGCCATGATTGACGGCGCGTTAGTTTACGTTTTGACATTATGCTGAAAATCCATCGCCTGGAGGCCGGGGTAGCAAACCAGTAACGCTGCTGAGTACTCCATTGCGGCAATGGCGGGGCGAGCTATGCCTAATATACATGTAATATCACTGTTGATAGCCTATTGGTTGGTGCGGTAGTGTCGGTAATTATTGTGCTGTGATTTTTTAATTCAAGGTTATTAACCCAAGCTTACTATAACAAAGCATCAATCTTTGCCGCGCAAATAAAGTCGTTTTCAGATAGTCCACCGATGGCATGTGTGCTGTAGCGTACCAGGCAGCGGTTGTAGCTTACTTCGATATCCGGGTGATGGTCTTCCTGGTGGGCGATCCAGGCCAATGCGTTCACAAACGCAATGGTGTGATAATAATTTTTGAATTTAAAGGTTCGTTGTATTTCTATTGGCTCGGCCTGAAGTTGCCAGTCGTCGTTTAACTGGCTTAACATTTCATTGGCTTCATCCTGGGTCATGGGGCTCACGCCACCTTCGCAGGGTTTGCAGGATTTTTGGCTTAAATCACAACTAGTCATCGGCACTCACCTTCATGAATTTGTAGAATGCATTGTTGAGGTATTCTGACACATCATAAATTTCGTTTTCTTTTAGATTTGATTGAGCGGCATTATCACAAAATCGTACCCGGCTAACCAGATCCTCGTAAGTGTGTACAATTCTGTTGGGGCGGGTGTGAACTTTGGTGTCATGGCAACCACCGCATTTTGCATTATAGAGTGTTTTGCCATTGTCGGCATTCGGTGCTTGCGCGTTTACGGGGGTAACTGTCGTTAAGGCAGTGGCAAGTGTTATTGCAACAACTATATTACATGTTTTAATCATACCGATACCTCGGGGGTTATTTAACGGACTTTAGTCGATTTTGGTCGGCTTTTCATTAAATGTTAGTTGTCTCTAACTAAACATAAGCTGGCTTCAATGGGGCCTAGTCGACATGAGCGGCCATTAGCAACCACGCTGTAGCAACGTGGTGCATTTTGAATGCAAAGGCAATTGGTGCCTTTTGGCAGCGTTTTGTCGTAATTGGTTTGTGTGCGCTTTCATCTAATTGGCCCTATTGGTTTGCCGTATAGCCGGTTTGTTTCTAATTCACGCCCGGCAGTATTATAAAGTGAAAGTGATATACTCAGACAGGGAAATATTCAAAAAGTGCTCATAATTCTGCTGTATCCGGTCTTAATTGGCCTGTCTCTGGCATGGTGGTTAGCGGGTCTCAGTATAACGGGTTGGATTGACTTAGCGGCATTTATATGTCGAAATATCAATCAAATTTAAAGAGCGAATGAAATAATGCGTGTAATCGAGGCTAATTGGTGATGCGTTCACGTAAAAATACGGATTTTTAGCGTTCGAACAGAGGCCCATAGAAATATTATCTATTTGTTCATTGGCTGTGCTAATAGCGATTATCATGTAGTATTTTCTTGGAATAATAATTAATTTGGAAAAAGACAACATACAATGACACAAGATGCCAACAATCTCATCTGGATAGATTTGGAAATGACCGGTTTGGATACTCAGCATGATTACATTATCGAAATTGCCACTGTTGTTACTGACAGCGAGTTAACAATACTGGCGGAAGGGCCGGTGATGGCAATTCACCAAAGCGATGAAATTATGCAAAGTATGGATGATTGGAATACCCGGCAGCACGGTAAGTCCGGCCTCACTACGCGCGTGATGAACAGTACAATAACTGAAGCAGAGGCCGAAGAGCAGACCATTGCTTTTTTACGACAATACGTGCCTAAGGGTAAATCGCCCATGTGTGGCAATAGTATTTGCCAGGATCGCCGGTTTTTAGCACGCTGTATGCCGGATCTGGAAAGTTACTTTCATTATCGTAACCTTGATGTGAGTAGCATGAAGGAATTAGTGACTCGTTGGGCGCCGCAGATTGCAAAAGGCTTTACTAAAAACACGAATCATTTAGCGTTGGATGATGTACATGATTCCATTATGGAATTGAAACACTATCGGGAGCATTTTATCAACATTCCGGCGCCTAATACCGCTGGGTCAGGGATATCCGAATCAACATAGTGTAGTGAATTTAAGACAAATAACGAAACGATCAATGATCCAATGTATTTTACCGCTAACGCACTGAGATCGCTTGACAGCACTCAGAAAAAAAAGCACACTCTGCGCATGAATACTTTTACTCATCACGCAGTTGTGTGTATTAAGCGACGCCGAATTTGGCGAGTGATGCCAATGGCATTTTTCTGCGTGCAAGTTGTAATGGGTAGGTGTCGGTTTTAGATGTTTGATTAGATAAAACCCAACGAATTCAAAAGCCGCAGATTCGCAAGAACTGCGGCTTTTTTTTGCGCTCACATTTTGCATTTAGGTTTTAACTTAAATTGTTAACGTAAGTTTTTAACTTGGTTTTTCGCTGCAGTTTTTTATTGCTGTTTCAGGCTTAGGTTTTGTACCCGATATAGGGTCATTAATTTACAGCTACTCAACGTATAAACCGTAACTAACGCACTGTTCTTATTAGCGCTTAAGCGCTGTGAAAGCATCTTAAAACGGTATTTGTCCGATTAAAAATGCAGATTGATCCGTTAACGCCGGTTGGTCCATGCGCAACTAACCGTAGTGTCAGAGAGAATGAACATGTCTTTATATGCAGCGTTTGTCGGCGTGGTATTAATATGGTCAACCACGCCATTAGCTATTCAGTGGAGTAGTGACGGGTGGGGGTTTTTATTTGGCGTGAGTGGTCGCATGGTTATTGGTGCGCTGGTTTGTTTGTTATTGGTGCTGATTTTACGCCATAAAATTGCCTTAACCAAAGCGGCGCTGCAAACGTATGCTGCTGCAAGCCTGGGGATTTATGGCGCCATGCTGTGTGTCTATTGGGGTGCACAGTATATTCCTTCGGGATTAGTTGCCGTACTCTATGGTCTTAGCCCTATTATTACTGCAGTATTTGCGGCAATGTGGTTGCAGGAAAATAGCTTAACCAGGGGCAAGGTAAGCGGCGCGTTATTAGGTTTTATGGGGTTAGCGGTTATATTCCAAGGCAATATCGGGGGGGCGCCCATTGCCTGGCAGGGGATCGTTGGCGTGTTGTTGTCGGTTATGTTTCACTCTACGAGCGCCATTCTGATCAAGCGGATTAATGCGCCACTGCCTGCATTAGCCACCACCAGTGGTGCATTGTTCGTGGTTGCGCCGCTTTATGTTATTACCTGGTTATTGGTGGATGGGGGGGAATTACCCCGTGACATTCCGGTGCGTGCCGGGGCTGCGATGATCTATCTTGGTGTGTTTGCCACTGTGGTGGGGTTTTCCCTTTATTATTATGTGCTGCGTCAAGTGGAAGCAAACCGAGTGGCACTATTAACCTTAATTACGCCAGTGCTGGCGTTGTTGGTGGGACAGTGGTTTAACGGTGAGCAAGTTCCGCTGGAAGTATGGGGCGGCACCGTGCTTATTTTGACGGCCTTAACGTTGCATCAGTGGGGCGATGATATGTTTAAATATCTAAGCCTTAGGGTAACGGTGTTACTTAATGGCAAGCTTTAACCCGAGAAGTTAAGGTCAGTAGCATTTTAATGCGACAGGATGCGCCGGGATTTCCAATAATGCTTTTTCCAGTATGGCGAATTAAGGCGGGATTTGATCACGCCTTTTGAGGTGGAGGCATGTATGAAGTGTTTATTACCCACATAAATGCCCACGTGCCGTTGGAGGTAGCCGGTTTTAAAAAACACCAGATCCCCCACGTTTAGTTCATTGCGCTGGATTTCGGTACCGGTTCTGGCCAGTGACTGGGTGGTGCGCGGTAACCTAATATCCAGAACATCTTTGAAGGTAACATGAATGAAACCGGAGCAATCAATACCGGATTTACTCATACCGCCGAGCTTATAAGGTGTGCCTCTCCATGATTCAAGCTGCTGGCGCAATAGTGATGCAATACTGGCGTTCTCTACTGTATTGGGTTTGGGCCGTTTGTCAGCGGGATGATGTGTCGACGTGTTTTTTTTGCCGGTTACTGGTGGTTTGTCACTGGGTGTGCTGCTGCAACCGGAAAAAATGCTTATTGCTACTATTGTGGCGGCAACGATTGTCACTAGTTGTTTTGTCATACATTGAGCGCCTAGGGTTGGATGGTCGATAATGATGTTTTTAGGTTAGCAGCAATTTCACCGGGTAATCTAATCTACACCCAAAGCGTTTGAGATTTAGGTGTATAGAGTGCGATCATTTTTGTTTACAGCGAGACGCGACGACACAGCATAGCCATTCTATGTAAGGAGAAGCAACGACGCTGTGGACAAAAAGGGGCGTGCTATAACACCTAAATCTCAATCGCTTTGGGTATATCATGGCCTCAATGTTCTGTTCAGAGTGCCCCAATTGTACCAGTATAAGGCGTACTTTGTCGCCAGTGGTTACTCCCGTTACAAAATGTATATCGACGCAGTGGCTGATTTTGGGTGCGTCATTTAGTGCTATTAGAGTATGGGTGAGTTTATAAGAATTTTTAACTGTCTATAAAGGCATTGTTTTATCGCATTATTAATTTTATACATTCTTTGGTTTATAGGTTCTTTGGTTTATAAATCACCCGGTTTATACGATCTTTGGCTTAGTCATTCACTGGGTTTTTAAGTCGTTGTTATACCATGGATTTAAAAAAAGGCTGCACGACGTATTGCTGAGCAACCCTATAATGCTGATTAACCAGACTTAAGGCGCATTGTCGCTTGTGCTGTTATTGCCGGTGGTGTTGAGTCTGCTGTTCAAGCGCCCATTGCACGTGCTCGCGCACCAGTGCAGAATCATGGTCGGCTCGGGCTGTTAATGCTGCTGTAATTGCCGTTGTTGGAGTGGCATTACCTAAGGCCACTGCAATATTTCTTAACCAGCAATGATGTCCTATTCGTCGAATGGCGCTGCCTTCGGTGCGAGCCAGGAATTCCTGTTCTGTCCAGGCAAAGAGTTCGATGAGGGTGGCTGAGTCCAGGTTGTTGCGGGCAAAAAAATCCACTTCAGGGGTGGTTTTGGCAAAACGGTTCCAGGGACAAACCAGCTGGCAGTCATCGCAGCCGTAGATACGGTTTCCCATCATGCTTCGCAGTTCAACCGGGATGCTGCCTTTGAGTTCGATGGTCAGGTAAGAAATGCACAGCCGGGCATCGATAGTGTAGGGGGCAACAATCGCCTTGGTTGGACAGACATCAATGCACGATTGGCAGGTGCCGCAATGATTTTTGGCGGGGGTATTTACCGGCAACGGCAAGTCGGTGTAAATTTCACCAATAAAAAACCATGAGCCTGTTTGTTCATCGATGAGGTTACTGTGCTTTCCAATCCAGCCTAACCCGGCTTTTTCGGCCAGGGCTTTTTCCAGCACGGGGGCGCTGTCGGTAAACACGCGATAGCCAAATTCACCCACCTTATTTTCAATTTGCAGCGCCAATTGTTGTAACCGTTTGCGCAGGAGTTTGTGGTAGTCTCGTCCCAGGGCGTAGCGCGAGATATAGCCAAGGTGGTCGTCGGCCAGCATGCTTTCACACCGTGTGGTGCTATCATGCCAATAGTCCATTCGCGCGCTGATGACTCGCAAGGTGCCTGGCACTAATTCCGCCGGATGGCTTCGTTTTGAGCCGTGGCGGTGCATGTAGTGCATTTCACCGTGATAGTGCTTGCCCAGCCAGTCCAGCAAATGGACTTCGGCCTCATCAAGATTAATGTCGGTGATGCCGGTTTGCTGAAATCCTAAAGTTGCCCCCCAGCTTTTGATATCATTGGCTAATGCGGGTAAATCGATATGACTGTATTTTTTATTATGCATTGGTGTAATTGTACACGTATGAATCCGGAATTCTTAACCTTACATTACTAACCCTACACTCTTAACCTTACAGAATTGGTATCGCTTATGACAACATTGTTGCCGGAATTGCCTTCAACCTTATACCGTGCCGAGCACGTTCGGGCATTGGATCGAATCGCAATCGAGGATGCTGGCATTCCTGGCATCGAGTTAATGGAGCGTGCTGGAAAAGCGGCTTTTGATGCGTTGCGCCGGCATTGGCCGCGGGCGCGTCGTATTGGGGTGGTGTGTGGTGCGGGCAATAATGGCGGCGATGGCTTTGTGGTGGCCCGGCTTGCCGATGAAGCGGGAATGACTCCAAGTGTGCTGATGCTGGGTGATACAACCCGTTTGAAAGGGGATGCGTTATTAGCGTTTAATAAGCTGGCGCAGTCCTCGGTGACGGTGCTGCCTTTTGATGCGGCTAGCCTGGTGGTGTTTGATGTTGTGGTGGATGCCATGCTGGGTACCGGACTAAATGGTCCTGTTGAGGGGAAATGGCGCTTGGCCATTGACTGGGTGAATCAGGCAAAACGTCGTTTTGGCAGCAAAGTGATGGCACTGGATATTCCCTCCGGTTTAGAAGCGGACACTGGTTGTGTCATGGGGGCAGCGGTGGAGGCCGATGCCACCATGACATTTATTGGTGTCAAACAAGGCTTGGTAACGGCGTCGGGGCCGGATTATTGTGGTGAACTTGGGTTTAATGATCTTGGGGTGGAGCAGCGTATTTATCATCAGGTCAGTGCTTCAGCGACCCTGTTGGGTCGTGATGATATACATGGCCTGTTTGGTCCTCGCAGCAAAGATTCGCATAAACGCGATTACGGCCATGTGCTCATTGTGGGTGGAAATTGGGGCATGCCAGGTGCGGTTCATTTGGCGGCAAAAGCGGCATTGCGGGCAGGGGCGGGCATGGTCAGTGTTGCTACCCGCTCCGCGCATATTGCGAGTATTGTCAGCACCTGTCCTGAAGTAATGTGTCATTCGGTTGATTCGCCATTGGATTTGCAAAAACTGCTAAAGTCAGCAACGTGTGTCGCCATTGGCCCTGGTCTTGGGCAGGATACCTGGGCACAGGGGCTGTTGAGTCAGGTATTGCAGTCCGGTTTGCCGCTGGTGGTGGATGCGGATGCACTTAATATACTGGCAAAAGAACCCTGTTATCGGGAAAATTGGGTGTTAACGCCACACCCTGGAGAGGCCGCTCGCCTATTGGGGCTAACGACGCAGCAGGTGCAGGCAGATCGTTTCAGCGCGGTTCGTCAACTGCAATCAATTTATGGGGGAGTAGTGGTGCTTAAAGGGTGCGGCACATTGGTGTGCTCACCGGCAGGTTATTCCAGTGAACTCCCGTTGGGGGATGCTGCCGCAGACGTAAGCATCAGGTTGTGCCGGGCAGGAAATCCGGGTATGGCCAGTGCCGGTATGGGTGACGTGTTAACCGGCGTTGTTGCTGCGGCAATAGTGCAAAGTGTGGCACTGTGCGAGCCAGGTAACGATGATAAAATGCTTAGCGCCAATCCTAGGGCGTTATCTGCGCCGGTATCTGCCTTATGGTCACCCTTGGAAAGGGCCGCCTGTGCGGGTGTTTATGTTCATTCCATTGCCGGGGATAGGGCTGCCGCTCAGGGTGAGCGTGGATTGCTGGCTAGTGATTTATTTCCTTTTATTCATCAACAGGTTAATGCCTTTAATTAGTCTGTTAATGGGGGTGTTTACTTTCGTTATTCTGGTGAGCAAACCCAATTGTCAACAGACCCTAATGTAAGGACAGGTGAAATATCGATAATGGCGAACGATGACGTAGTTCTGGATGTACCGGATGAAACAGCAATGCAGGTGCTCGGGAAGCAGCTTTCTGCGCATTTGTCGCCGGGTTGTGTATTGTTTTTGCATGGTGAATTGGGTGCAGGCAAAACAACACTGGTGCGGGCTGTCCTGCAGGGCATGAATTATGAAGGTCGGGTTAAAAGCCCGACCTATACATTGGTTGAATCATACGAGTTGGACAAATTCCAGGTTTATCATTTTGATCTGTACCGTTTGGCAGACCCTGAAGAATTGGAGTATGTGGGGATACGTGACTACTTTGGTGAGGATGCCGTCGCTTTGGTGGAATGGCCGGAAAAGGGAACGGGGTGTTTGCCGGATCCCGACCTTGATGTCACCATCGATTATGCGGGTGAGGGTCGTCGCGTCAGTATGAATGCAAAATCTGAGCGGGGCCAACGTTGCTTGCAATTGTTAAGGCATTGTAAATAAGTGTCGCAATTCATTGCTAAGGTTTAAATTGTTTCGGTAATATTCGGACTTGCGGCGACTACTTATCTTGTTACAATCATTTTATAAAGTATCTTTATGTTAATAATGAAAAAATGCACAGGTAACGATCGCGTCAAAATGAGCGGTAAAACGTTAGCCTGTGGGTTTACCGCTATGTATCTTGTCAGTCGTGGTGATTGCAGGCAGTCTCTGGCAACAGGAAGTGAAGTCTTAACGCTATGAATGTATTACGTATTATCTCAGTTATTGTGGTTTGCCTCAGTAACGTCGCCCATGCAACAGTCGTTGATGGTATACGCATGTGGGCAGGGCCGGAAGGCACACGGGTGGTGTTTGATATTGATAAAAGCGTCGACCATGATGTCTTTGTGCTTAAAAATCCTGATCGTGTTGTGGTGGATTTAAAAAATACCCAGCTTGACCGGAAATCCGTTAATCTCGATTTTTCCCAGAGTTTTGTGAAAGGCATTCGTTACGCCAAGCGTAACCGCCTTGATGTACGGGTTGTACTGGATCTGAACGTTTCGGTGAAACCCAATAGCTTTATTTTGAACCCGACGAAACATTATGGGCATCGCTTGGTGGTGGATCTTGAGCCTACCCATTTACCGCCGGCCCCATTCGTTAAAAACAATATCGCCAATAGCTTTGATAAAAATGAGCCAAGAGCCATTGTGGTTGCCATTGATGCGGGCCATGGCGGTGAGGATCCCGGTGCGGTGGGGCGTCGCGGTACTAAAGAAAAATCCGTCGTGCTGTCGATTGCCAACAAGCTGGAGGCTTTGTTGGTAAAGGAGTGGGGAATTCGCCCCGTGATGATTCGTCAGGGGGATTATTACGTCAGCTTACGTGAACGCATACGCAAAGCCCGCGATTCCAAAGCGGATTTGTTTATTTCCATTCATGCAGATGCCTTCAAAAATGGCCACGCGCAAGGGGCCTCGGTTTACGTGTTGTCGCAAAAAGGCGCAAGTAGTGAAGCGGCGCGTTGGTTGGCTGCATCGGAAAATAGCGCTGATTTAATCGGCGGGGTGAGTCTGGATGATAAGGACGAATTGCTGGCATCCGTGTTATTGGATTTATCGCAAAATGCCACCATTGCCGCCAGTATGGAAATCGGCGGCAAAGTATTGGACGAATTGCAGCGTATTAGCCGTGTACATAAGGAACAGGTGGAGCATGCCGGGTTCGTGGTACTTAAATCACCGGATATCCCTTCAATTCTGGTGGAGACGGGCTTTATTTCTAATCGTAACGAAGAAACCAAGCTCCGCGACGAGAAGCACCAGCAACGGCTTGCCCGGGCGTTGTTAAAAGGCGTGCGGCGTTACTTCCGCGATAATCCGCCACCGGGAACTTTACTGGCAAGTGCAGTGCAAGGTATGGGTAACCAGCACTATGTCATATCGATGGGTGACACCTTATCCAGTATCGCTAAAAAATACCGGGTAACGGCAGGGGTGCTGCGCTCGGTCAACGGATTGTTAGACGATACCATTAACGTTGGTCAGATATTGATAATTCCTGATCGGAAAGGTGGTTAGTTTTCACGATTTAACCTAAATTCATCAGTTGGACGGCGTGCTTCGCATGTTGTAGCGTGTTCACGCTTTGAGTGACGATGTGCATTACCTGATAATTTAATAATACCAAAGACTTAAGCTTGTTTCTAAGCGCTCAACGGATGGATTTAGGTTCAACAACAATCCTACCCAATCGTATAGCCACAACGTTATTTTGAAAGAGTACCTAGTATGTTGATTGTACCCTCCTGGGACGCAATGCGGCCCTAAACCGCTTGACCTGGTCTGCCGAATTTGGTGCTTACGCAGCCGGTTGGTTTCTTCTATTTGGTAAACCCCATTAAATACATCTCATCCTAGATTTCGCCGTTGATCACTACAAAAGCGCATTAACTGCTTGATGAACATTCAGTTTGTTGCCATTTATTCAGCCATTGAGTGAATGGCGCTACGATAAGCTCACTCGTGTGCCGTTCAACTATAGCCGGCCAAGAAGCCGGTATCTGCGATCAGGCCCATGTCGTGTTATAATACCCGCCAACGCATCCGGCATGAACTTTGTTTGTGTTATCAATATGATAGGATGCTCATTATGTAGTCGTGCGCGGTTTGCGCGACGAATTGACCAGGAATTGAAGTGGTTTGCAATGACAGAAAATAACAACTTAATCGAAATCATTGAGACATTACAAAATACCCAGAGCAACATTAAAGTGTATTCCGTTGTGCCTATGGGTGTTTTGATGATCCTGTATTTTTTTACCTATGCCACGCTGATTGATCGGGGCATGTATGGCGCGTTGATGTTTGAGATAGTAAGCAGTGTGTTGTTTATGTTTGCTATTATCAAAAGTAATCAATTATCGTTTGGAATTATCAAATTCCGCTACAAAAATAAGTCGCCTTACCATGACGTGTTGTCATCCGTCGACTATATAGAGTTTTCCAAAAAACCCGAAGAGGTGTTCAGGCAGGTCGAACAGCGACGCCAACAACCAGCGCTGTCTTAGGGCGTGTCGTCAATTAATATGGCCGTGCTGTGGCACCTGAAAAAATGGGCATCGGCAGCACGGCCATTTTAATTGACAACACGCCCTAAGGGTTAAGCGACGGGTTACACAGGGCAGCGTTTATAGAGCGTTAACAGAATTTGTACGCAACCACCATTAAGCTCTGCGAGAGAAATTATGAAGCAAAATAAAATCTACGTTGGATTAAATAACGATACCTATGGCGGTTTAACCCCCACGGGCAACATTATTAGAGATGCCTGGTTATTTGATATATTACCCCAGGATCAAACCTGTGATGGCTGGACGCTTGGCCAGATTCAGGCGATTTATGAAGAAGTGTATGCCGCCTGGGAACCCTATGGGCATATGGTGAGCCTCCTGCCAGATGACTTGAGGTCACGCCATCGGGATATTTATGATAAAGCGGTCATACGGGCCAGGGAATTAGGGTGGAACCCTGATTTGAGCGACGAGGCATAAATTAACAGGCTTAAATATTCACTGCGCGTATTCACAATGCTTACTCAAACAACGATGTAGGGGTACGGGTAGCAGGACAGGGATGCTTCATACACCATATGTTTCGTACACCAACGGATTGATCACAGGCCGTTCCATTGCAGTGTTTTCCATTACTAATGTGGATTGGTTATTGTGAATTAGTTAATTTGAATTAAGTTAATGTGAATGTCCTAATGGGGGTGTGAGTCACGTCATTAGCACGTTATAACGTTTATTGTGCTTGCGGATTTTTGAGCATAAACGGCTGGAAAGCCATTTGAAATACGTACAAACACTGATTTTATTGTTGATATAAAAAAATAATTGAGCCCATTAAATTCCGCATGTCAGAAAAAACCACAGCGCCGCGCATCCAACTTTTATCGACGCATTTGGCGAATCAAATTGCTGCCGGGGAGGTTGTTGAACGGCCGTCCTCAATTATTAAGGAATTACTGGAAAACAGCCTGGACGCAGGCGCCAGTAGCATTGTTATTGAACTGGAGAAGGGCGGGGTTAGTTTAATTCGAGTTCGTGATAATGGCTGGGGTATGCACAAAGAAGATATCGCCATGGCACTGCAACGTCATGCCACCAGCAAAATCAAGTCCTTTCAGGATCTGCAGCATGTCGCCAGCCTGGGGTTTCGAGGTGAGGCACTGCCCAGTATTGCGTCAGTATCCCGCATGGAGGTTCGCTCAAGCATTGGTGCGTCCGATCAGGCCTGGCGCGTCGCGAGTGATGGACAAGACCAGGTGAGTGAACCTGAACCCCTGGCACATCCTCAAGGTACCACCATTGAAGTGCGGGATTTGTTTTTTAATACACCGGGGCGCCGCAAATTTCTAAAAACTGAAAAAACCGAATTTAATCATATTGAAGCCACGGTAAAACGCATCGCGTTAAGCCGGTTCGATGTGGGGTTTTCCCTGTCACACAATCAACGCATGGTTCAAAACCTTACCATCGCGCTGGAAGCCGAGCAAAAGCTAAAACGCATTGGTCATATTTGTGGCAAAGCCTTCCTGGAGCATGCCCTGCATGTGGACTATTCAGCGTCCAGTCTTCGCTTGTGGGGCTGGGTGGCGCAGCCGGCATTTTCCCGCAGCCAGGCGGACATGCAGCATTTTTATGTTAATGGACGTTGCATAAAAGACAAGTTAGTGACCCATGCCATTCGTCAGGCCTATCAGGATGTACTTTACCATGGGCGCCATCCGGCCTATGTGCTTTACCTGGAAGTGGATCCATCGTTTGTCGATGTAAATGTGCATCCCACCAAGCATGAGGTTCGTTTTCGGGAAGGGCGTTCCGTGCATGATTTTATATTTCGTGTGTTGCACGATGCACTGGCCGAGGTCAGGCCAGGCCAAGGTGATGCCGCTGCCAGTAACGACAGTGGGGGAACATATACGCCGGATTTGGGTATCAATCCGCATCAAGCCAGCCATCAGTCAAGCAATCCAAACGATGCTCAATATCGGGCTGGTTCCGTGACTGGCCAGGCCCCATCAAGGTTTGGTCCATCAACAAACCCGTTTCGACACAGTCAGCAAACATTGGGGCTTAATGTCAACGAACATTTACAGCACTATGCCACCTTATATGGCAACACGGCCGGTGATACTGTCGGCAATGTTGCGCAACGCACGGATGTGAGTGATGCTGATAATGCACAGGCATCCGTCGTAGAATCCGCTGCGCAGGAAATACCGCCGCTGGGGTTTGCCGTTGCACAAATTCACGGTGTCTTTATTCTTGCTGAGAACCGCCATGGTTTAGTCATCGTCGATATGCATGCTGCACATGAACGCATTACCTATGAACGTTTAAAAACGGCACGTCAGCAGGATACCATTCGCTCCCAGCCATTGCTGGTTCCCATGAGTATATATGTCAGTGAAAACGAAGTTAAGCTGGCGGAACAGTCTGGTGCGATTTTCGAAGAGTTAGGGTTTGTGGTTGACCCAATTGGCAAGGATTCCCTCGTGATTCGTCAAATACCCTCGCTGCTACGCGATGCCGATGTGGAATCGCTGGTGCGTGATGTGATTGCTGATATCGGTGAGCATGGCAACAGCTCACGCATTGCGGAACACATAAATGAGGTATTGTCCACCATGGCTTGTCATGGCTCAGTCAGGGCAAACCGTAAACTAACACTGCCAGAGATGAATGCCTTGCTGAGGGACATGGAACGCACCGAAAGAAGCGGACAATGCAACCATGGCAGGCCAACCTGGACACAACTGGATATGGGGCAATTGGATAAATTATTTTTGCGTGGCAGATAGATTACTGCCTGATTGCTGGTGATGTTCACCGATAAATAGCCAGGGTGACTAGGGTTTTATCATGATTGCCTGAGCGAATGAAAACACGCCAAGATAACGGCCATTGAGCCAACGTATGCTGAATTAGCAATTATGCGTCATATCGAACAAACAACTAACGTTGCATCGCCCCGTTCGGTTCAGGACGACAGCGAACCGCCATCCGCCTTTACCTGGCAATACATCCTTACGGCGGCACTGCGTAATAAACGCAAATTAGTCCATGCCCATATCATCGCCATTTTAGCCGTTGTTGTCAGTGTTCCCATTCCCTTGTTGATGCCTTTGCTGGTGGATGAAGTATTGCTGGGCCAGCCCGGTACTGTCGTTGAGATCGCCGCCGTTTTATTTCCGCAACGCTGGCAGGGCCCGGTGTTGTTTGTTCTATCCATATTGCTGGTTACGCTGGTGTTGCGTTTTCTTATGTTGGCGCTGGGGGTCTGGCAGCTGCAAAAATTTGCGTTAATTGCCAAAGAAGTAACTTACAAAATACGTTATACGTTGTTGTCACGTTTGCAGCATGTTTCCATGTCGGCGTTTGAGACCATGGGTAGTGGTAGTGTTACTTCGCATTTAGTCACCGATGTAAATGCCATTGATAGTTTTCTGGGCGAATCCATTAGCAAGACCATCGTTGCCATTCTCAGTATTATCGGAATTGGCGGGGTATTATTGTGGATGCACTGGCAGTTAGCCTTATTTATACTGTTGTTGAATCCGCTGGTGATCTATTTTACGGTTTTTCTGGCAAAAAACGTCAAACATCTGAAGAAAAATGAAAATGTGGCTATCGAAGTTTTTCAACAGGCACTAACGGAAGCATTGGATGCCATTCAGCAGATAAGAGCCAGCAATCGCGAGCGACATTATATAAACGACGTAATTGCAAAGGCCGGGGCCATTAAAACTCACTCCGCCGCTTATGCCTGGAAAAGTGATGCCGCCAATCGTTTCTCGTTTGGGGTGTTTTTGTTTGGTTTTGATACGTTTCGTGCCATCACCATGTTGATGGTGGTGTTTTCTGATTTGACCGTGGGGCAGATGATTGCGGTATTTGGCTATTTATGGTTTATGATGACGCCTGTACAGGAAGTGCTTAATATTCAGTATGCCTTTTATGCGGCAAAAGCGGCGCTGGTAAGAATAAATGCACTAATGGCACTGCCACAGGAGCCGTGCTATCCGCATTTAAAGAACCCATTTAAAGACAAACAAACGGTTTCTGTTATCGTGGAAAATATATCATTTAGCTACAATATGGCTGGCAGACAGCCTGATAGCCCGGATGATAATGATCGCGTGCTGAAACAGGTGAATTTGAATATTACCGCGGGTGAAAAAGTTGCGCTGGTAGGCGCCAGTGGCGGTGGCAAGTCTACTTTGGTGCAGGTAATCCTCGGATTATACCCGCCCCAAGCAGGCCAGCTTTATTTTGACGGGGTACCGGTAACCGAAATAGGGCTCGATGTCGTCAGAGAAAATGTGGCTACTGTATTGCAACACCCGGCATTATTTAATGATACGGTTCGCATGAATCTGACATTAGGGCAGGATATTTCAGATCAGATGCTGTACGAAGCCCTCGATGTGGCGCAGCTGGCGGGGACCATCAGATCCATGCCGCAGCAACTGGATACGGTTATCGGACGACAGGGGATTCGTTTCTCAGGTGGTCAGCGTCAGCGGCTGGCGATTGCCCGCATGGTTCTGTTGGACCCCAAAGTGGTCATTCTGGATGAAGCAACATCCGCACTGGATACCGAAACCGAAGCAAATGTGCATAAAGCATTAAATGAGTTCCTAAAAGGCCGCACCACCATTATAATTGCGCATCGTCTCAGTGCGGTCAAACAGGCAGACCGGGTCTATGTGTTTGAGGATGGTCACATAATCGAAGAAGGCGAGCATGATGAGCTCATTAAAAATGGTGGTCTATATCATCGGTTATATGGCAGGCGCCAACAGATTTAGTGTCCCTTAACGGGGTAGTGTTGATACGTAAATCAGCTGTTTAGACGTGTGTAAATTCGTTACCTGGCTGTCCGTTTTAAACTTTGGAAAATTGCATGACTGAAAAATTAGAACAAGAACCGATTTTTGAAATCACAGTTGGAAATTGTGCGGTCACAATACTGGGAACGGCGCATATATCAAAAGCCAGTGCCGACAAGGTTAAGGAGTTACTGCTTACCGGGGAATATGACTCAGTTGCCGTGGAACTGTGTTATAGCCGCCATCGTGCCATCATTGATCCAGATGCTTTGGCGAAAATGGACTTGTTTCAGGTGATCAAGGAAGGCAAGGCAACCATGGTGGCAGCTAGTCTGGCGCTGGGTGCCTTTCAGCAACGCATGGCAGAGAAAATGAATATCAAGCCTGGTGCTGAAATGCGTGTTGCCATCGATATGGCCGACCAGTTAAAAATACCGGTGTTACTGATTGACCGCGAAATAGGCACCACGCTTAAGCGCGTTTATCGCCGTGTTAGCTGGTGGCAGCGTATGAATCTGGTTGCCGGGCTAATGGTATCGGTTGTGTCCCGCCACGAGGTCAGCGAAGCGGAAATAGAAAAACTCAAGGAAGGCGACATACTGGAGTCAACTTTTACCCAGTTTGCCGAAGAGGCAAAAGAACTCTATACCCCTCTGGTCAATGAACGGGATAAATTCATGGCGGCCCGTATCCGGCAGGAAGCGGCCAAGGGCAAACATCGTAAGCTGCTGGCGGTAGTGGGGGCCGGTCATCTCAGGGGTATTTATGAGTATTTATTGCACTGGGATAAACGTATTTTAGAGGATAATGGTCGTCTGCCAGGTGTTCCGGCCAGTGACAGCACTGATGTGAAGGACAAACGTCCGGCGCAGCAACACATCCAGCCACACGAGCAACACATACAACCGCACGACAATACAAACCCGCAAACGCCCGAGCCACCCCAGCCTGTTACCGCTAACGCACCACCAGTGTTTGCCGATATGGCCAGTGAGCCGGATCCCGCTGAAGTCATCAGCAAGCTTAACTATATTCCCCCGGCCAGAGTCTGGCCTAAAGCGATTCCCTGGATTATTGTGTTATTAATCTTTGCAGGATTTGGGATTGGATTTTCAAGAAGCCCCGACCTGGGGTGGGAGCTGGTGGGTGATTGGATATTGATTAACGGCGCATTGGCCGCGTTGGGCGCGTTGATTGCGCTGGCACATCCTATTACGATCATTGGCGCCTTTATCGCCGCACCAATTACGTCCCTCAATCCAACCATTGGTGCCGGTATGGTAACCGCCGCGATAGAAACCTTTGTCCGGCGTCCCAAAGTTGAAGACTTTAGCCGCTTACGCAGTGATGCCACCCATATAAAGGGCTGGTGGACGAACCGTGTCACGCGGGTGCTGCTGGTCTTTATTTTCAGTACCTTGGGCTCGGCAATCGGAACGTATTTAGCCGGGTATAAAATCTTTGAACGATTAACGTCCTAACGTGCTGATGCTGATGACGTGCAATTGTGTGCTGCCAATAAATCAGGCAGCATGCGTCGGTCGTTATATCTGCCGCCAGTAGCGCGTCCGGTTTGTAGGCGCATATTGCTTTACTGGCGGCGGTGCTTGATCCTTTCTCAAAATATCCCACTGTTCCGGGTATCCTTTATTGGGTGGTTGTACACGTATTGTTCTAGTGCGACTTACACTGCCAACGTTGTTCCTTATACCTGCGGTTCTGGTATTTATGTGCGTCATAAAACACAAAAAACCCATCCGTAATGGGTATATTCTCCATGACTAGGGGCCTGCTAATGTAATATTGTATAAAAATCATCCTATTATTTGCGTTTTTTCGATTTACTTTTCAACTTACTTAAGTAACCGTAAAAACATTTGACGACAATGCGTTTGGGAGTATAATCCCAAATACAGGTTTGGGAATTATTTCCCAAAGAGATAATATGAGTACCGACAAATCACAAAATGCGTTATTTGTTGCCGTGTTTAAATTGATACGGCCACTTGCACGGGCGTTACTGCGTAATGGAGTACCGTACGGTGCGTTTGCGGATATAGCAAAACGAGCTTATGTCGATGTCGCCATGACGGAATTTGAAGTACCGGGTAAAAAATCGACAATTTCGCGGGCGGCAACGATAACCGGATTATCGCGTAAAGAAATCAGACGTCTTATGACCGTTGAAGACGATGATGACCAGGATAGGGTGGTGAAATACAACCGCGCCGCCCGAGTGGTCTACGGCTGGGTTCACGACAAGCAATACGCGGATAAGGATGGTCAAGCAGCGATACTGCCATTTGAGGGGGAGAGAGCTTCTTTCAGCACCCTGGTCAAAGCTTATAGCGGAGATGTGCCGCCCAGAGCGATTCTGGATGAACTGGCACAAGTGGGGGTTGTGGAATGCGCCAGCGATGGTGGTATTCGTTTGCTTGCCCGCGCATACATCCCAACATCCGGTGAAGCCGAAAAACTGGCTTTACTTGGAAAGGATGTCGCGGGATTGATTACGACAATGGACAAAAACATTCACGGCTTGGGTGACAAGCCTTTTTTTCAGCGCAAAGTTTTTTATGACAACCTGCCGCAGGAAGTAATACCCGCGCTACAGGACATCCTCGAAGAACGAGGGCAAAACCTGCTTGAATACCTGGACCAGTGGATGGCGCAGCGTGATCGGGATATTAACCCGAAGGCTGCAGGTACAGGCCGAAAAGCTGCCGGTATTGGTATTTATTACTTTGAAGAGAGTATTGAAAGTATTGAGGAAGGCGTTGCGGTAAGCACAGCAGAAAGCGTGCAAAATAATGAAGAAAGTGCTCAAGGAAGAGCTGGGGAAATCGTCAAGGAAGATGCGGTTGTTCGGGAGAATTCAAAATGAAACTGCGAAAAGTGTACTTAAGCGTTTTTGTAGGTTGCGGTTTGTTATTGATATCGGCTTGTAGCAGCGATAGCGGTGGTGAAACCGGAACGGGTATTAAGGACAAAACCATTATTGGCCCAATTACCAGTACAGCGACAGCGAGTATCAATGTCAATGGCATTAACTTCAGCACAGACAACGCCAATATCGTGTTTGATGATGTTGAAACAACGCAAGATCAGCTGGCCGTCGGAATGATTGTAACGGTTAATGGCAAGGTCAATAGCGATGCAGTCAGTGGTGCGGCAGAAAATATCGTTGCTGAAACTGAAGTAAAGGGATCGGTTTTCAGTACGGCCATAAACCAGGACGGTGTTGGCGAGCTGGTGGTCATGGGAAGAACAGTGACCGTGACGGCAAATACGAAATTTAAGTCCAGGGTAGCGGGAATAACATTAGCTGACATAGATACCCAAACTGTCGTGCAAGTGAGTGGTTACTCGGACAATGCAGGCAATATACGGGCAACTTTCCTGAAAGTGACCGACATTAACGGCGATGCTGGTGAAATAAAAGTCAAAGGTGTTATTGCTGAACTGGAATTACCCAACAAACAATTCAAAATAGATCAGTTTACCGTTGTTTTTGACGATGACACCAAGTTCTCCGATGTGGAAAAAGAAGACTTGCAGGATGGCCTGTTTGTGAAAGTGGAAAGTGAAAAATACGATTCCATGAATAACACGCTACAAATAATCGCCTCCAAAATTAAATTGGACGGCAATGATGAACAGCATGGGGATGAGGTTGAAGCGAAAGGTCTGGTGATCAACGTAGATAACCTTGGTGCGGTTGATAGTGCTGATGGTGAGTTTGGGATATCGAAGGGCCGATTGATTCGGGTTGATGCCAATACTCGCTACAAAGATGGCGATAAAAGCAATATTGTTCTAGACGCACTACTGGAAGTTGAAGGCAAAGTTGCTGAGGATGGCGCAATTGTGGCCAAAGAGATTGAATTTCAGGATGAACGGGATGACGAACCGGACGATGAAGAGGACGATTGAAAGGACGGGTCTTAAATTTTAATCGTTAGCCTATATTCGCAGAAATGCAGGCAAAGGTGCAGTATTTGATTAAGTCACGGAATTAATCAAAGGGTTGATTTATTAACCCGGCAAATGAGTAATGTCAATAAATGTTAAGCAGGGAAGCAGCAAGACCTGATCAACGCGACCAAATGATGTCAAGCGTTGTTGGGTGCAGGGTTTACAAGGGAGATAAAGCCGGCGTTAGTCAGTTGCAATAGGTCGTAAGCTAATGTCGACAGCGAAGGCCGCAATTTGACGGTTAGCTTAATATAGTTAGCTTTAATAGTTAGTAATGCGAATCATCGCAATAGTGTCATGAATATAACCAGGGGCAGCCTTCCTGATGTCACTCTTTCTGATGTCACTTATAGTGATAGAGAAGTGGCGGGCAGGGAGTGAAGGTTGTGGGGGCATCACAACCCGGTTTACAGCGAAAAACTGGTTTGATTCGAGTGTTTAATTAATTTGGAATGGAGAGCTTTAAAATGGAGAAATGTAGAAACAATTTACATTTAGTCGCGCTGATATCAGTGCTGGGGTTAAGTGCCTGTGGAGAAACCACGGAAGATCCTGCCGCAGCCGGTGCCAATCGCACCGTGGGTGTCATTAAGACAATAACCAGCAATGGCGAAAATGTTAGTGGTTTGAATGTTAGCGGTATTAACTTCGATGTTAGTAACGTTAACGGTGTAAAGGGCGATGATGTCAGTCAGCTGAATCAGCTGGAGCCGGGAATGGTGGTATCCGTTACCGGAACAGTGGATAAGATGAAGGATACGGGCGTTGCAAATGACATTAGTTACGATGCCAAAATTAAAGGGATCGTTGACAGCCCGTTTGCTAATGGTGAGCTTGGCGTGATGGGCCAGGTGGTGGTTGTAACAGACACAACGGTCTTCAAATCGAATGTTGAAGGCATTACGCTGGAAACCATACCATTGGATGCTGTGGTTGAGGTTAGTGGCTTTATGAATGATGAGGGTAAGATCGTTGCGACCCGCATCAAGGTTAAAGTCGAGCAAATGGATGCCAGCGAAGAGCTGGAGATTGAAGGCGAGATTTCGAACCTAAGCATGATCAGTGAAACTGAAGGCAGTTTCAACATTGGTGAGTATCTGGTTAATTACGACGCCAATACGCTATACGACGACATCCTAGACAACGTGCTGGCTGACGGAATGTTTGTTGAAGTCCATCTGATGATGGATGAATTAGGGAATATCACCGCGGTTAAGATTGAAGCGGAATATGGCGATGACATGAATGATGACGATAGTGAGAACGGCGAAATCAAACTGGTTGGAACGGTTACCAGTGAGGGTGTCGTTGACGGTAAATTCGAACTAGACGGATTAAGCATCATGTTGGGCGAGAACGTTGAATACGAACACGGTAGCATGGAAGACATCGTTATCGGCGCCGTACTCGAAGTGGAAGCTTACTTGAACACCGAAGAGATGATGGTGGCGAGAGAGATTGAGTTTGCGGAAATGGATGACGAAGAAGAGGTTGAACGCAAGGGAACAGTGACCAGCGTTGGTGTCGTTGACGGGCAATTTGAGCTTGATGGTGAAATCATCATGTTGGGCGAAAACGTCGAATATGATAACGGCAGCATGGAAGACATTGTTGAAGGCGTGATGCTTGAGGTGGAAGGTTACCTGAATATTGATGGAATTCTGGTGGCCACCGAGATTGAGTTTGAAGAAATGGACATGGATGAAGTCAAGCTAATGGGTATGGTCAGTAGCATGGGCGTGGTCGATGGAAAATTCGAACTTAACGGTGAAATGATCACGCTTGGCGATAATGTTAATTATCGCAACGGCGACATGACGGATATCGTGAATGGCGCAATGCTTGAAGTAAAGGCGTATTTTGATGTCGATCAAATGCTGGTTGCCTCGAAGATTGAGTTTCTCCAGGTTGGTGATGAGTTCAATATGTCTGGCATGGTGACCAGTGAGGGCGTGGTTGACGGCGTGTTTGAGCTGGACGGTAAATCCATTGCCCTGGATATGGACACTATGTACAACAACGGTGATATGACGAATATCGTTAATGGCGCCAAGCTTGAGGCAAAAGTCTATCTTAACGCTGAAAATATGCTGGTTGCCACTAAAATTAAGTTTGAAGAGGCAATGTCAGCACCCATTATGTAAGTAATAACGTCATTCGTAGCCCCTGACCGGTTTGTACGGTCAGGGGCAAATGACAACAAGAAAAACAGGAAAGTGTACCGACTTTTCTCCCTTTGGCGGCCGCCTTGGCCGCTTTTTTTTGTCTGTGTTTTTTGCAATCACCAGGGGCGCTTTGGGCGTTTATCAATAAGTGTTCCTCAATAAATACTTTCTAAGCCATATTCCCCAAGCTATATTGCCAAAGCAATGTTTCTAAATAAGAGTTGATGAGCGTGTGTTTCGGGTAAATAGATTGCTGTATGGGGGTAACATTCAGTATTATGGCTTTTTTCCAAATTAGGCCGCGTAATTATTCAATGACAGCACGATTCAAATATACCGAAGCCCCCAGTGCTGATCGCAGTGATCTGGCAAATTTTCGCGCATTATTGCCGTATTTGTGGGAATACCGGGGACGGGTTTTAGTGGCGCTATTTTGTTTGATCCTGGCGAAAGTGGCAAACGTAGGGGTGCCTGTTACGCTTAAATCCATCGTGGATGACCTGAATCTTGATGCGGGAATGCCGTTAATACTGCCCGTCAGCATGTTGCTGGTGTATGGCGCACTACGCCTGTCCAGCTCATTATTTAACGAATTAAGGGATGTTTTATTCACCCGTGTTCGTTACCGCGCCATGCGCCGCCTGACGATACGGACCCTGGATCATCTGCACGATTTGTCGTTACGGTATCATTTGGAGCGAAAGACCGGTGCCGTCAGTTCTGATTTGCAGCGCGGTGCGTCGAGTTTAAGTTCATTATTAAACTATTTTACCTTTAGTATCATTCCGGTTGCCGTTGAGTTTGCCCTGGTGGCGGTTGTACTCATCAGCCATTACGACTTTATTTTTACCGTGATTATTTTCTGCAGCATTGCGGTGTATGTTGTATTCACGTTCAAAGTAATGAACTGGCGCATGCACTATCGGGTAGAAATGAATCGCCTGGAATCCAAGGCAAATAATGAAGCGGTGGATAGTCTCATCAATTACGAAACCGTGAAATACTTCAATAATGAGCGGATGGAGACGCAACGTTGCAATGAGACCCTGGCGGAGTGGGAAGACAATGCGGTGAATAGTCAGACCTCCATGTCTGCACTGAATTTCGGGCAAGGTGCGATAATCGCGATGGGTGTTACGGTCATTATGTTTTTTGCCGCCAGTGAAGTGGTTGCCGGCAGGATGACATTGGGCGATTTGGTCTTGGTGAATGCAATATTGTTGCAATTATTTATACCGCTGGGCTTTCTCGGAATAGTTTACCGGCAAATTCGTTATTCGCTGGCGGACATGCAGCAGCTTGTCACCCTGCTCAATGAGAAACCC
>Ga0316204_10002891_pt1 | contig 36765 bp, 19 predicted proteins | sample 6monrhotite_MG_2_FD_205661 | JGI IMG/M metagenome (GOLD analysis project Ga0316204, IMG submission 205661) | Microbial mat bacterial communities from mineral coupon in-situ incubated in ocean water Damariscotta River, Maine, United States -... | ecosystem: Environmental > Aquatic > Marine >... | reverse complement strand
ATACATTAATGGTTGATGGATACGAGGGCTATCGCCAAGCTTGTCATGATTACGGTATAGTTCGTTTGGGCTGTTGGGCACATGCGCGAAGAAAATTCGTTGATGCTAAAAAACTGCAACCCAAGGGGAAAGTAGGCAAAGCAGATCAAGCCATTGCATTCATTCAGACCCTTTATCGTGTCGAAAAGAAAATGAAGGATGCGTCAGACGATGAACGATATCGGGTAAGGCAAGAAGAAGCAAAACCTGTTATCGATAAGGTTCAGGCTTGGTTGCAAAAAAATAGTTCTAATACACCACCTAAATCAAAGATTGGTGTAGCGTTTACCTATTTGAATAACCAATGGCCAAGACTTGTTCGCTATTTGGATAATGGCGCTTACCCCATCGATAATAATCCCGCTGAAAATGCGATACGGCCTTTCACGGTGAGACAAAAAAACTGGCTGTTTTCGAATAGCCAAGCTGGCGCAAAGGCCAGTGCTAATCTCTACAGTTTGGTGCAGACAGCAAAGGTCAATGACCTAAATCCCTATGATTATTTGCGTGAAGTATTCACCAAACTACCAAATGCTCAAACTATCGATTCAATTGAAAGCTTACTGCCTTGGCATATTAAACTGTAGTCAATAATGTGCTTGGATTGACGCTTACCAAGAAATGAATTTATCCATAGCGGAGTCAATCCGTATTGCAGATCGGCTAATTTCTATGAACCCGAAACAATTAACAACAATATTTAGTCAAGGAAAACCAAGCACGAGAAATCTCAATGGTCTTGAACGTAGGGTGCTAGGTGCACTCGTGTCTACTGCACAAGGAAAGGATATGAAACCGGATGACATTCAAGAAAGCTCACAACCGAGTGTTCGACAGGTTTTAAATGAAGTTTCTGCACCCTCTTATTCAGTTGCGAATGCCGTTGCTAGTTTGATCAGAAAAATGAATTTCAGGGTGTAAAAATAATTTAACGAGGCAATAATTAATAACACAAACAAAGACCTGACATACTAACTATCACTCACATTCAATTTAAATTATCCCAATTGTCGGGCTTGTTCTTATATTCCATTTTAGCAAGAAAATATAAAATCGGCTATGTTGAATGTAAGACGCGACCCCGTTTTTATATCATTAACAATTACCAGTATTCCTGCAGATAAAAATTTGAGCGATAAACTTTAAATTCATTGGATCCATCTACCCAAGAAGTATTTCTATAATATTAAAACGGTCGGTATATTCACTAGCGAAAAGAGTCAGTATAAAATGTTGATTCAGAGAGGAATATTTTACAATATGTCATACCCAAACCAGATTGAATACATTGTTCAAATTTTTTCATTTTCGGGTCATATGAGCACTTTTTTATCACCGAATCTACAAATGATTGGCAATGATTAAAAGGAGGAAGAAAACGACCAATTGGTTTCCCAAACTCTAGTTCATCATTTACACATTGCTCATCAATATTATTAATTAAAGTACTTTTAGTGGCTACATCGTTAGAGTGATCATTGACAGTAACAGGTATACCATACCCTTCATACTCTTGCCCAGGCAATATATTAGGATCTCCCCCCATACCCCCGCTTTTAGTATCTGTTTCAAGCCAACAATGATCCACCGCTCCTCCTGCTACATTTGCAGGCCTACATTTTTCATAAACATCTAGACCAAAGGGATCAACATGATTCAGAGGGCTACCTTTAGCATATAGATATGTATTCACCCCTCCTCGTAACCCAATAGGATCAGAAGTCACATAGCTTCCACTGTGAGAATCATAGTAACGGAAGTAGTTATAATGCAATTCACTCTCATTATCATAATACTGACCTGGAAATCGATGATTAATAACTACAAAAAAACCATCTCCATCTACGTCCCTATTTACCATACCTTTGCCGAAAGCATCACTATCCCAGCGCCAACCGACAGTTTTATCCACAGCAGTTGCTAATCTAGGTATAGCCAAATGATCTGTGTGAATGTAAATGATCCTCTGATCACTTTCTATTTGAGCAATAAATTCACTTAGACCATTTTGTTGATAAATATATTCCTTTTTCAGATTTCCTGAACCATCATACTCGCCTAGCAGTTCACCATTTAATCCATATATAAATCGAACATCTAAACTTTCCCCATTAGTATTTTGTTTTCGAACACGCTGCCCCAAATAATTATATATGTAGTTTGCTTGCACACCACTCAGTTTGTTGGTTACGCCACTCAAGCGATTCATCTTGTTATATTGATACTGACGTAAACCATCTTCCAGTGTATTACCAACAGCATCTAACAAAATAATGTCTTCACCAGACTTATTCAGGCGATTACTTTGCACGTCATAAACATAATCTGTTCGTTCGCCATTAGTAGTATTTAGCATGCTTGTACGATTACCAACACCATCATAGGTGAAATTCAAATTCCCAGTACCGTCTTGAATTAAACGGCCCAAATAATCGTAACGAAAATCAGATGCTTTATTCACTCCACCTGTGGTTAGAGTTTGTTGATAAATCTGTCCTTGATTATCCAACTGATTTTGAAGACCGTTATCTGTTCCGTCATACTGTTTTTCGACCAACCGTCCTGAAGCATCATACGCCAATGTGGTTGTTAAACCGTTACCGTGTTGGAAGCTATTCATATTAGGCCCCGACCACGATACATTTTTTATGATATCAGACGTTGTTTGGTTTAGTGTGCGTTTGATACCACTCAGGCGACCAGCAGCATCATAGCCGTAAATAACTTTAGCACCGCTTGGATAGGTTATTTGTGTTAACTGACCAGCATCATTATAGGCATAAGCAACATTTAACTGGACGCCTGCAATTGTATTTTGCGCTTGAGTCACTAATCCTCTATCATCATATTGATATTGACTACTCCCGGAACCATCGGTCACTGAAGTTAAGCGACCCGATCCATTCGTTCCACCGTCATAGGTCATTACAGTATCTAAGCTATCATCTTCGTAGTCTATACTTGTCAAACGATTCAAAACATCATAAGAATAATTGGTTATTACATTATTAGCATTGGTTTGTTTGGTGCGATTACCTGCGGAGTCATATTGATATGTTGTTAACCCAGTATCCGGGCTGTCGAACTGAGTGAGATTGCCAAGGGTGGTATATCCGTACTCGGTTTTTGCATTATTTGGATCGGTAACTTCAATCAAATTACCAAAAGTATCATAGCTGAGATAAGTAGAATTATTCAGTGCATCCCTTACTTGTGTTAGCTGCCCATCAATATCATATGTGTAACGAGATGCGCTCACTGCAGAAGGTGATGAACCAAAAAAACCTGTCAATTTCGATTCAACAATTTCACCACGACTGTTATAAACGACTTCATTAACTTTTTCAGATGTGTTTGTTAAATATTGGCTTTCCTTTTGGCCAGTTACCGGATCTTGTCTATTTATGCTCGTTCTGACTAAGGTATCATCTGATTGAAAATAACGAGTGGTTATCTCAGTATAATCCCTATTGTAGACGTATTCGTTGGTTGCATAGTCTCCTGAAGGGTAGGTGATTTTTATGGGTTCATCATATTCGTTGTAACTAAATTGTGTTGTCCTACCTAACTCATCAATGGTTTGAAGTATCTGCCCTTGAGGTGAATAACTATATTCGAGTACTCTATTGCTACGCGTACTTTTAATCACCCGATTTTGACTATCATAGGTTAGCTCAGTTACAACTCCGTTGACATCTGTAACGGTAGCTAGTTGACCAATTGAGTTATAGGAGTAGCTGATTGATTGCCCTAATGGAAGATTTGATTTTGTTAATAGTCCTAGCGCATTGTATACAAAACTTTGGGTATCACTAGTGCCTGAAAGAGGCCCATCAATAGACGCCACTTTACCTAAAATAATATTCCCTTGGTTATCGGCTGTATTCGGATGATAGGTATATTGAACTGCCCTACGTTCATCAGTTTCCAAATCAACTTGGGTGGTTTTTGTGACGCGTAGATCAGTATCATATTTGTAACGTGTTTCACGAATATCGTATTCGTTAATTGATGCTACTCTGTCTGTATTGTGAAAATATGTTCTCGTTATAATTCGTTCTTCATCTGCTCCAGCATGTTCTGTTGTTTTTATAACACGCCCTGCTTCATTATATTCACGTAACGTTTTACTAACTGCATTACCATCTCGCACTTCGTCCTTTTCGATCAATTTCCCACGCGCGTTATAGACGCGGCTAACACTGGTGTTACGTGAATTATTTGTGTGAGATAGTATCCAATAAGTATCATAATCTGCTTGATATTGCTGTTGCTCGATGGTATCGAATGCCCCATCTCGCCGAGTCGTTTTATCGACTCTTACGGTACTAGTCCCATTATAAGTAGATTGAGCATAGGTATAGTGATGTCTCAAGCTATCAAATTCTGTATAACTGGTTACACGCATGGATGTTTTGTTATAGAGCTTAATCTCTTCCCAGGTTACGTTTAAAACAGAATCATCAATATTATCGTTGATGTCGGTTAGTAAATATTGTTTGTACCCGACGTTATCAACTAATTGATAACCATATTCTCGGGTATTTCCATCAGGGTCTGATACTTGGTTTAGCGTTCCAGATTGATCGTAGCTATAAGTCCAATTTCTCTCCGCATGATCAGTTACTTTCGAGACGAATCCTTGATCGTTATAGGTAAATAACAGCTCAAATTCATTACTATCAAATTGACGAATCAATTGATTTTTTTCATCGTATTCGTAATAAATAGTTGTTCCATCTCGATCTGAATAGTCTTCTTTCAACAACCCACTATTACTATAAATTTTATAACTTAAACTATCTTCATAGACTTGTTTGAATCCACCTTCTGTTAGTTTCTCAAAGGTAAAAGTCAAAATTTCTGGTGTTGAACAACCCGTCTCTGTCTCTTCTAACTGATATCGACGACCACTCTCTGATAACCAAATCGGAACAGACTCATATTCTGTTGCTGTTGTTGGCGTGCCATCGGCGTTACCTTCGGTAATCGCTTTATAGGTTCGAGCTATTCCTGACTCCTGAGCGGTAACCCAGCCACGGCCAAATAAACCAGCGCGATAATCGAATGAATTATAGGTTCTAGAAAGCCCTACCCGTGTTGGTGCGGGAAAGGTAATGTCACTATCTTTCCATATTAGATAGCCCCGAGCTGTATATACCGGAGAGCTGGTTTGCCCACATGTTGTCGGAGAACAGTTTCCATTGGGACAATCACCATCATTTTTTTTGCTATCCGGACTGGTTACATCTTCTTTACTTCCATTCCATGGTTGGTCATAGCTTAAACCTGGTGAAGCACCTATCAAAGTTACTAAAATAATGATAGAGAATTGTGTCAGCATGCGTAGCATGTTAGTGCTCCCTTGTTCTTTCTTGTAATATCGCTCAGCTAAAAACATTAGATAATTCTAGTATTGAATTTGTTGTGTTCGATACCAGAACATGCTTCTGTCCCCATTATCATCCACTGACCTGACACCAACCCGGTAATCTCCTGGTGAGAGGTATTGGTCGTTATTATTCTTCCCATCCCAACTCAATTTTTGTTCACCAGCAACTAAATCGGGATGAACTCGGGTGGCTACATCAACACCTTTTTCCATATCAGACACAACTATTTCAACGGTGCTTGCTTTACTTAATGTTAAATCTATCCCAATTGGTTCTCTACGAGGATCTGCAATCACTGTTGATTTCAGTTGATAATTTTCTATACGTGGGGTCTCTTTCACAAAGATAACATTGTTAGGTAGGTCATAACGAACAATACCAGGCATGAGGTTGGTACCATCTGCTACCTTTTTACCTGATGGAAATTCACCGTTCCAGTACAAGGAATATGCACCTCTCCCTAATCGTTCGTGCTCCATTAGCGTCATTAAGCGATCACCAAATGATATTTGCCAAAAGAAGGAAACTTCTGCAGGATTATCCACTTCATAATTAATAATGAGCGGAGATTCTAAGCGCTCAAATTGTCGAGGATTATCTTCTACTCTTCTATAATAACTAAGCTTACCACCTGTGGTTTCTCGAAGATCAACAGTGTTCACCTGACCATATGCGGTATAACTGTACATGACATAATAGTCACCTTCGCTCACCAATTTCCCATTACTATCGATTCCATCCCAAGAAAGGAGAAAATCACCCGATTCAAATTTTTGAGACTGTTGAATGGTGGTTATCTTTGTACGATAAAGATCCTCAATCCAAACTTCTAAATCAGTTGTGAAATCCGAGGTGATTGTAAATTCGGATATTTCTGAGGCATCAATATTAATTGTATCTTTATCATTTGGAATATCGATAGGTGGAATTCTGGGAAGAGTCGATTCTATTTTAATAGACGATAATGCACTACGTGCTTTACTCGTTGTAACTTTTACTACGGGGTAGTAATTATCTACTCTAGAATAAATAATACTTTGTGTATCTGAAGTGCCTGTTTCATCACTAAGCTGTTCAAAAACCCCATCACCGTCTAAGTCCCATTCCCACTTTGTTATAACATCATCGTCATATGTGGCTGCGCCTGCGGTTAGGATTGCACTAAAAGGGGCGTTTCCTTTACTCCGAGAACTATACATTGAGATGATTGGATCTTTTGGGTTATTAACATCAACGTTAATTGCATTATTAGCAACTAATGTCATAGCGCCATATTGATCTACAACTTGCACAGTTGCTTTATATTGCCCTTCTCCATCATAAGTTGTAGAAAACGTACGATTGTCTCTAGTTGCATTTTCAGCTAAATATTCTTCATCAAATATACCATCACTGTTGAAGTCTATTTTTACAATTTCAAGTCCATTTGAATCTTGAGCAGATACAGTAAATCTAATATCTAAAGGTGCATGACCATTTGTGGCATTTGAACTAACATTTACAATAGGAGGATTATTTTCGATAGTAATAAGCTTAGTAGCTACTACTGCCTCACCTTGAGCTGGAATCGCTGTTAATTTAGCGGTAAATGTTTGACCTGGGTCACCAGTATAAGTGTAGGTCCGCGGTGCACCAAATGTATCGGTTACATCCATATTGTCATCACCATCAAAGTCCCACTCGTAAGAGCTGATTACAATATTATTATTAGATATAAGCGGGCTGAAACGCACAGTGAAAGGCGATAAACCAGCTTCAGGGCTAGCAATAATTTCTAGCTCTACAGGATCTTTGACTTCTAACATTACGCTAAATACTACCGAATCTCCAAACAATTCAGGTATAAATAACGAAAACTCCATTGATTTTTTTGGAGATAAATCGATGCCTCCTGTGGGTAATTGATCACCATATTCAGGTGATATACTAATCGATTCAATTCCTTTAATATCCCATATAAGTCGCGTTGTTTGGCCTTTTAATATTTGTTCTTGCAGCAATTTAAAGCTGCCTACATATATATCTATTGTTTTAGATATAGGGTCACCACCATTAGTGACTGTAATTGTATATTGTGTAAATTCATTGGGAGTAATAACAATTTGGTCTTCAGATTTTAAATCAGTAAAACTCTCTCCAGTGCTGCTAGTTATTGTTATACTCTGCCCTACTTTTGTTGAATCTACATTTTTTACTGTCCAACTCAATTTTGACTCTTCACCGTTCAATATCAAGATGTTTTCGATTGAAAAACTTGTGATTTCAGGCCCATTATTTTTACCGCCGCCACCACAAGCGGTAAGAGTAAAGACTATAATTACAGCTATTAGAAAACGTAGTATCATTTATCCTCTCCCTGATTACTCTGTAGATGTTTCATTTGCTATATCCAACAATTCAAAGGGAATGTTTTCTACACCTACTTGACCGCTATAGCCCGACACATTAACGGTTAAAACATGTTTACCGGGTTTAATCCCCAATCGTCCTGGCGACCATCGCCATGTAAATGGGACAAAACCTTGCTCTTCTTCCGCGATAAATTCATCGTCGACAAAAAAACTAATTTCATATCGTTCTTGATCTAAATACATTTCATCCAATGGGTGTAATTTTACTTCAGTAATAAATTCATCAAATTTTCTGACATTTGATGTTGGTTGCCTAGTTTCTTTTGATAATATTTTTGTCACTATACGTGGGCTTTTTTGCTGCAAAACAGGCTGATAAAACTCTGGACGAATGAGTGAACCATTACGTTCCAACAGTCTATTTTCATAACTTGTTTGTTTGAGCGGCCATTTATTTCGTTCATGGTATGCCCGATAGGTCTCTTTTTTGTTTCCGTAAGTAATAATACTATGCTTGGGTAGCTGATAACCGACAATCAAATACCCTACTTTGAATTTTTGCTCAATGGCAATTAGGTTATCAAGGTCGCGCCCATTCCAACGCTCTACATGGAACCCCGCAGTCCTCGGCTCCCAATCGATAATTGATCGTAACATTGGGCCACTTTTAATGCCGGCCCTGACTAATACTCTACTTGCAACAGGAAGCGTATACTCAATTGCACCTGGTCGTATATTTTTTTCAAAATTATAGACCTCTTCCCCTCCACTTATCTTTCGACTATCAACAACTATCTCTTTCTCTTCTGTTGTTATTACTAATATAGGGTGATAAACCTCATCAGCAACCAAGCTATTGTTCATATCTTTCCCATTCCATCGAAAATCATAAGATAGGGTTCCATGAACAAATTTGTTTAGCTTTAATGTTTGTACTAAATCATCATCGCTTGTGCGAATATATATTTTTATATTTTTAACTTTTTCAAGACTAGATAGAGTCACTGGAATAACAATTTCTTCTCCTATTGAGGGGGAAAAACTATTTTTCTTGTATTCGCCTAAAGCAGCAGATAGAGGCTCACTCGCGATCGAAATAGAAGGGATCAATATCATAAAAATAATGCATAAAAATATTTTTCTTCCCAACGTATTCATTAATTACTAATCTCCAAATAACGTATTTTTTGAATATCTTCGGGTAACGCTATTGTTTTCGTTTCATCAATAGGTAATTCTAACTTTTTATTGGATAGAATTTTGTGAGAAATCTTCATTAGATTAATACCGCTTGGCAATCGACGAACAAAATACAAGTTACCATTTTTTGAAACACTCGGATAACTGTCTGTTACTTGACCAGCAGTAAGCCAATTGAGTTTTCCGGTAGATAATTCCAAACGTGCTATATGATAGTAACCATAGGTATTTGAGCTGATAAACCCATAACGGCCCTCTAAATCAATAGAGTGTAGGTAACTTGTAGCATTTAATAGTGTTAGTTGCTTTGCTTTTTCAGTGGTTAAATTCTTTAACCAAACTTCTTGTATGATGGGGTCGCAATCTAAACGACAAGAAACATGGGCATAGAATATCTTGTTATTGTAAATATAGGGATGAAATTGCGAAGACGCTTGGCGTACTAGATTTTCCAGTTTTGATTCATTATGTGTATAACTTTGAATTTTAGTGTTACTACTTTTTCCATTCTCCAACTCTATTAATACGACCCCATCATTATGTGCGCGCATTTGTGTATAACTGCCGTCATCGAACATGGGCAAGTGCGTTAATTCTTTAGATTTAATTTTGTATACGTAATACTTTGTATCATTCCCTTTAATATAGATATTTTCCGATAATCTGTTCCATGTTAAATGAGTGGGGTTTTCAATTTCACCAATTTTTGTCCATTCCCCTCCGTCTTCTTGAATAATGTAGGGATACCATCCTACTCCGTTATGAGCAATGATCAACATTCCGTTCGGCAAGCTTGCCACTGCTGATTTACTTATAGAAAAGTAAAATAGCAAACATATGATTATCGGCATACTTTTCATAAACACCGTCATTCTGCACATGCCATACGAGTTCTATTCATTTTTGCTAAGCGATTAATGAAAAGAACAAGTATAACGACACCAAGAGCCCCATACAGGAGAAGTCCTAGACTAGATTGAATGTCTGTTCCTATAGAAAGAGCATGCAAATAAACAAAAACAATAGATACCCAATAGGCATTATGAAGTAGAGAAATTTTTGAATTAGCAAATAATATACGAGCAACTCCCGATACTAGTATTGCAAGTAAAATCCAAAATCCGAACAATCCAAGTGTAATATGCGTATGATAAAAGTCGTGAAAATCAGGCATCAACAGTCCCCAAGCCATAGAGCCCTGCCTTAGAGACACCGCAAAAAAGAAAAGCAGTAAATGAGAAATCGCCATTATAATCACTAAACCACCAAAAACTCTATGTGGTATAGCCTGCCATTTCACCCCCAATATCCTTGGATTTTCAATCAAACTCACTATCATCTGCAAAGCAATACAGAGAAGCGCATACATACCCATCAATTTTGACAATATATACAGCAACTGACCTTCAGGCACCTCATCAGTAAAGTAGATTGATATATCACCTGTTTGACGATACCAAATTAAACATGGCAGCATAAATATAAATAGAATAGCTGTATTAATTAATATTCGTTTTATCATATCTTCGACATTCATAAACAAGTAAGCGGTTCAGTTGCACAACGTAAGAGAGCTATACTAGCTTGTTCATCCGTCATTCCATTTTCCTTCATGGCTGGCAAGTCCGCTTTGAGCCACCCCTTCAATCCGTTTGGACTTAGCGTTGCTACACGCATAGTTCCAAATTGTTTAATAGATTTTGCAACTTCAAACCCTCGAAAATCCTTCACACAGTAAGGTACAATTAAATCTGCTGATGAATATTCATTCACTGCTTCTGCATTCACATCCCTCAAGCGTAACAATTTGGCCCCAGGTAGATGAACTTCCTGAAACTCTTCGTCTTCACGAGTATCTATAAAAACGACCTTCTTCCCAAGGCTAATTTCTCTTAATACTTCAAGATGATTTATCTGTTCAATAAACACATTTTTATTTTCTTTTAAACCAGGGCACAATGACATGAGTGACAGCTGATCTAAATAATCTTTGGATGTAATTTTATCTTGCAAAGAAAGTTGCTCGACGCCATCAAAGAATGCCAAGTAACAATCTACTGGTACTTGATCTCTCCCATATCGTGCTTGTAATTTTCTATATAGAGTTTCAAACCAGATTGAATGAGGATGTTTAGGAGAATCCCATATATTCACCTCGACATCGAATATAATTTGATCTATATATTTGAGAGATTTATTTTCTAGCTCACTAACAGTTTTTAACTGGTGGAACATCGATGTCTGTTTTGCTCTACGAATATCCGAATCAGGCGTTCCAAACGAGACAGCATCTTCAGGAAGGTTTGAGTTTGGTGGCACTAAAATAAAATAAGCATCTAATGAGATATGTCTTTTAATCAACCAAAGGGTGGCCCATTTGTCGGGTTCAATGCCTTGCCAAGTAGTAAACCGTGAATTATTTTTAAATGCATCTGCCCACTCATTATGGGTATTAGTTGCGAAACTAGTATTACTAACTAATAACAAAACAATAAACAGTATGTAGTTTTTAACGCCGTTAAACTTCATAAACTTAGATGCCCTTTTTCTACAGACTTATCTTTTTAAAATAAGACTGAAGTATTATTAGAGGGAACTTTAACCAATTGTAATTAAAATTAGCATCTGGCTGCACCCTTACTATGTATAAAGACTAATATTCACACAGAAACATCATATACAGATCTCTATTTATGGTAAGGGACATACCGCTTATGGTCAACTCTAAATCGAGGAAATTATAACAACGGAACTAAGCGTCGTAGTGGGAGATTTATAGATAGGGTGATTTTTTAATTGGTGGATATATTTCTAACAGTCATTTCTTCCTTGTATATAATCAATTGCGCAAGTGGTTTCCACTAACCAAACAAGAATCACCGATAGATTATCATTTGGACTATCGACATTTGTACATCTCTCTCCTTAACGTTTATGAGCTCTTCTGAATACCCTGTCGCTTTTGGTGCAGTTACTACTTATGATAATACTGCTTCAAAAAAGTGCACACTTGTAAACTAACAGAACTTTCTCTAGGATTCCAGAAATACAGAATATTAGTGAGGCCTGAATATACCTTCACTAAAATCAATTCTAAGAAATACTAAATTATTTTTTATTATTTTTGGTTTTCTCAATGAGTTGGATCATTTTTTCGATAACATCATTGATTGAGTTACATGTGTCTTTTTCGTCTAATTTATTTTCGAGCCAAGATTTTACATTTGATGATACGCGAATAACACCCCCTTTTTTCTTAGACTTCACTTTCTTCTTTTTATTTTTTGAATTTCTCTCATTCGTTTTTCGCTTCTCTCTATCTTTCCGAAGAGATGAAAGTATTTTCTCCCTGTCATCACTCCCTACTTCGTAATAATTATCGAAAATATTATGAACTTTATTAATATATTTTATATTGATTTTAGAGCTTAGCAGTTTTTCCTTCATCCGGTTTAATTTAGAAATCTCCTTTAATCGTTTCTCACTACTATTTTTTTCTATCTTGATTTTTTTACTAAGTCCTTTTCAATTCTACTCACCAAATATAAAGCATCTTCTTTATCTAGCTCCAACATCTTCTTCCACCTTAAAGTTATTCTCTCTTCCTATGTTTCAGTAATATGAAGCAGTAGCGAGGATCCTGAAAATTAAACGTCTTTAAAAAAGCATATCAAAAACTTTCTAATTTTCTCACTAATAGCAAAATCGCTTGATTCACTCCTAACTTGATTACTGCTCACGGCCATTACTAAAACAAATTAGTTAAAAAAATTGACAACACTATTTGTGTCAATGGCAGCATACTTTAATCGTCCTCATGTTTTGGCAAAGCGAATACATGTGCGATTTCCAACCACTCCCAGTACTTCTTGCATTGATAGAACTAAGACGACCCATTTTCAATTCTTTTTTCAACCCTTACCTGAGTGATAGCCACCTTACTACATTGCTTAGTCTATATTGATCTGACCAGAACTAAATCAAAGTTTGACTCGGCTTAGGCACCCATTACAAATTCACGCCCCCTCCAACTCATCAACTATTAGCGTGAGTTTCTTCACGACCACAGACGCACACCTCATCCTTAGTCGGAAGTTTTTCATGATAAAAAAATTTTCTACCAGTAATAATATCAGGAGTTACTTCACGATTGCCAAATATATTTATTTCGACTAGCCGTGACTTTTATCACGTTGACATCGATAAACGTTATATCTTCACCAAGATTTCAATAATCTTGATTCATAAACTACCTACCTATTAAAAATGTAAAGCAGTTACTCCTAAATCAAAGCAGGAGTAAATATGAAAACTGAAATCGAAAATACTCAACATAACGACTTCTCCGTCAGAATCATCCGAACGAGAGAACTATGTCAAATCTTGTCTCGATCACGAAGTTCGATCCGGCGTGACGTCGAAAATGGCCTGCTCCCTAGTTCCATAATGCTGAATGGCCAAATCATAAGCCTCTGCCTCGTCTTCTAATAGTGACTCCACATTCAAATATTCACACCGAACCATGCCATAATTGGTTTTACGCCAGTATGGGCATAAAACCTCTTTTCTTCCAGGGCCGTAAGCAAACTCTCGAAGGTCTTTGCCAAAACGCGCAGCATCACTATCCAAAATTTCACCTTCTTCTAAATCTACGATTGAATAGCAGAATGAACCCTGGGGAATGAGTTTGGTATTTTTTATAGTCAAAAGAAGATCTCCTATTTATACGATATAGATAACCAACACTAATGACATTACTCATTCCCTATCACAAACCGCTACCAAACTTTTTGCATATCGAATTGCCCGACCGTGTACGTACGATTTATTCACAAAAAAAGCAAACAACACCACCAACAATATTGAGGTACACATTGCACCCAAACCGAACAGAAATTCAGCTGTATTCGCTTGAATATAATTCGGATAAGACTGTCCAAAATAACCGAAATAGAGAAAGCCTAAATTCAGCATCACACTAATGAAAGAAATACCGAATCCTAACCAACGCATAACTAACAAATTACGCGAAAATCCATAGGCAACATTATCGCTATAAACCATGGGATATTTTGTTTTATCACGACTGAACTCTCGCAAGAAATTCGTCGCACTGATATAAACCTCATCTGCATCATCAACCGTGTTCAACTCCATACTCGCATCAGGTAACTCAAGATCAGGGACTCTTGCCTCCAACCATCGGTGATAACGTTTTTTGGTATGGGAATCCAGAGTAGTGTCAGCGTGCCTAAGAATCATCGTAGATGGTGCCCCACCCCATAACTTGAAGAGTCTCAGTTGAAGCTCGTTGCCTGAGTTCGAAACAAGATTGGACAAGAAAGCCATAACACCAAAAGTTATCATGAACGCAATGATGACACCACCAATCCGCTGGGCTTCTGGGCACCATGCTATTGTCGTGATAGCAAGCGGCATCACCACAAAGAATGCAGGTTTGAGTCGAGCATTAATCACATAGTGATCGAAATACTTTTCCAATACATCCATGATTAAACCTCATCCTCATAATTCCAGTGATATGGCTCAGCTTCCAACGAAGACCATCCAGAACGATCTGGCGAATTGTGAAAATGACAAATCCCTGCACCTCTTGTCGCAAGTACTTTTGCGCCGCGATGCGTAAAGGCATTTAACACTGCCTTACGAGGATGTTTAGGTTCACCCTGTTTAGCAGTCGAGGCAATTGCTGTTATTCGTCGACTAACACCCTCTTCTACAGGTTCACCAATCAAACGATTTAAAACATTAGGTCCTACATTCCTTCGACTACCGTGATGAGGTATCTGAAAAAGATACACTTCAGCAGGATCAGTACAGTTTTCAAATTGATCCGCCGCCTGTTCGAGTGCTTCTATACCTGCATCACCCGTAAAGATTAATCTCCGACCTTCAACAATAATTTGCGTAATTGCACTGGAATTATTCTTCGCTGAAGTGATTCCATCATCATAAATATGATCCTCGCCCCAGAGAGAGAATATTTTCTTTACCGTACTAACAAATTTATTCAACGCTGCTTCAAGTACTGAATCTAACTGTTTACTAGTAGGCATTCCATCAAAATCAGGAATAAGCTGTTCGTAGTAGTCAAGCGATGGCCCTAATATTTTAATTTCACCAATCCCAGCTGTTATGCCGGTAAATGGTTCTCGTACAGTAACCCCCGAATCAATCGCTAACTCATAAAGTTCATAAGCCTTATTGAGTATTGCCTTTAATTTTTCACCAATGCTGTTATCAGTGATTCGACCATCATGAAATTTGTCTGCCAAACCTTGATTATGTTCCCAAGGTAAATGCATCCACAGCTCCTTAACGTGCAGAGCTTGAATAACAGTTTCAAGACCATTGATATGATCCTGATCAGGATGAGTGCTGATAATGAGATCGACGATTGTCGTACCGTAATGTGTTTTAATGTGATCCACAATGCGTTGGCCATCATCTTTAAAACCACCATCAATGACAATAACAGTCTGCTCTTTTCTTTCACCATGAAGGTTTCCAAAGCGCACAACAATCGCATCGCCGCTCTGAGACTCTTGACCAACACCAATAAAATCGACTTCGTAACCCATTTGCAATCTCCATAAATATTAAACCCAACAAGGGTGATATTTATGTATTACAAAGGGAGTGCCAATGTGAATCGGTGGCTCAAGACATTGAAAGATATAGATTTAATAAAACTAACTCAAATTGACCTCTGATTAAAAAATAAGAAATTATATTGAAAGATAAAGTATTTTATATTTGTTTAGTTTATTGCTGCTATCTCAATACTATTTACGATCAAACCAGTGTGATAAATGTTGGCCACACACCACCATTCAAAAGACTCAAGTTCTTATATTTTTCTATCATTTGCTCAATCTGTTTATCTTTACTTTCATTAAAATTGAAGCTTCGCATATTCCTATTGCAAGTTCGAGGCTGCCAATACCCCATTCCTTGATCAAGAATCATTCTACTAATCAAACCAGATTTCCAGTTAATCGTAATTTCACGACTATGTTGTAACTCGTATGCATTAGCCAGCATCTGCACATTCACATTATCCGTAGTAAGGCCGCCAACCCAGTACGTTAAAACAGCCTCTTGAGTTTCAGCATCCAGAAAATCGTGTTTGATTTCAAAACTAGACCTTAAACTAGACGACATCAATGTCTTAATATTTACTTTCTCAAGAGCTTCGTTTTTAAATATGGATAAAAAACTTCCCAGCAACATAACCGACCACGGTGATTTCAAATATCGATCGGAGTACTCAATTGAAATGGCCTTATCATGACGAATTAAGTTAGAAATCTCTGGGGCCTTTGCACTAAAGAGTTCGAGAACATTATCTGATAATAAATCGAGTGGGCCATTGAGTTCGTCTACAATTTCAATCACTTTCGAGCTAGAATACCTCATCCATTTATTTGAATCAATCAACGATACTTCAGTTGGTCTAATCTCATTTGTTGTAACCCAAACACTATCAAGCCTTGTGCCCAACCAGTTTTCTCCTGGCAAAGCAGAAAGATTGGTATCACAAAATAGTGAATCAGCATGATCGCCACTTATAACCTGTAGAATAAAAGGGACTCTATAAGACTCCCATTTTTTATCAAGCTCAAAGAACTTAATCCCAAGACTATTTAAGTTTATGAGATCTGCTTTTACATCATCAGCCGATGAGTCCAGGCTAGGAACACCAATACAAACAGTTAGTTTATCAACAATGGACCATGTTAAAATCTTATCGCGAAAAGTTGAAGACCCGAGATCCCATTCACGCGGATCACCATACAATGCAATAACGATAGAATCAGCCCCTCGATTTATTGCTGCTCGAATAAATCGCTGTGGTTCGAATGAGCAATATTTTGCTCCAGGTATATCTGAAAATATTTTAGGTAGTACTAGATGAGAAAGAAATTCGTTTTCTTCAAGCCAGCGTTTTGCTTTCTTACGATCAAGTTCTTCTAACTCAACTCTGCTATCTTGATTAGCAAGGCAATGCGAGCACACATTTTCACAATCAGTGGGACAATCAAGCAATGATGCTGCATTTTTTAATAAACTCACAATATCTGAAGATAAACCGGCTAAAACAAATCCCGCCCCACCACTAACCTGGTCGTATAACTGAATAATAGAGCGACCTGTTCGTGAGTCCAAATCTCTATCAAGGCGAACACTAAACCCCATCTCTGTACTGGCAACACCAATTAATTTAGCAATACTATCTCTCAGAGCTACAGCCAATGTCATTGCAATAATTTGATGTTCGTTACTATCTGACAACCATGCGCCTGTTTTTGGACTTTGTAAGCACAATTCAAGAACATCTGTTCGGGTATGGTAACCGAGGTATATATCGCGTTTTACTGCTTCACCTGAGCAGTCTTTTTCTTTTCTACTGCCAGTGACACCTCCAACAGGTCTGTGAAGCTTATCAGGCATTAATGCTGCTGGGACATTGCCATTGCTTAACATAGATTCTGCTCGACCACAGCTTAAACAAACTGCGTAACCTCTCTCGTGCACTCCAGACGAATGATAAAATACAGTTCCATTATGCCCATAACGAAGAAACCCACAACGAATATCTGGCAACGCCATTAATTCACCATCAAGTTGAACCCTCGGCCTTTCTACTCGTATATACTTTTGAGTATTCACATTGTTACTTGTTGGTTCATAGAAATCAGTGACAAAACCCGCCGGTTTTAACACCATCTTTTTCTCGGTTAACTGAATATCCTCGCTACAATGTGTACATTTAAGATTATCACTATTAGTATATGCATTCTCTGCGACCCCAGAAGCACCGCATTTTGTACACCGCCATGCAATATCAAATTTTTGCGCCTCATTTATCGCGCCTCCAGAATGCCAATGTAAACCTATCCCCGCAGATCGATACACTCGCCCATCGATAACAATCTGAGTGCCTGGCGCATACTCTCGAATTGCTACATCAAGTCCACGCGCAGGCTGTTCTTTAAAGGTGAATATATTGTCTTCTCGAACTTTCCCATCTCTTTGTCTGATTTTGTTAATGAAATCCTCAACATTATACGTATTTAAATTGACTACATTTGTAGGAAAACCATAACCAGGCAAAAATGCCTTTGCCGCAAGATCCCTTAGTAAATATTCATTTTCGTGTCGCTCAAGCTCAAGCCCTACCGCTTTTTTATACGCATCACCAGTACATGAGCTAAACCTTTCAGTTAACTTCTCTGCCTCCATGTTCCAACTTTTTTGAATACTAAAAAGAAATTGCAAAGATTCTTCGGTGATCGATATTAAGGACCGACCTGCTAACCCCGTTCTTTTTACCAATGCCCTAATGCCGTCTTCAACAAAATCAGGACAACCACCTAACCAATCAATAAAATTATCACATGGAGAATTCTTACCACGATAAAACCACTTTACAGTAAGTTTTGTATTATCATTAAAAGCAGAATGAGACTTCAAAAAATATGATAACAACAACGCATTCACATGGCGCTGCACAATTCTATCTGAACTAAGCGTAATGCTAGGTGCAGGAATCGCGGTAACAAAAGGCCATTCTGGCTGAGAAAACACACGTTGATTATGAGGATCACCTTTACACAAAGTATATGCAATTGCCCTAGACTCACTTCGACGGCCAGCGCGACCTGCACGCTGAAGATAGTTAGCTGGATGTGGTGGTACATTATTCATTACCACAGCAGAAACACCGCCTATATCAACACCCATCTCCATTGTCGTAGAACAATTAAGAACATTTATCTTACCTTTTTTAAAAAGCTCTTCGTAATGCTCCAGGTTCTTTGAAGATTGCTGAGCTGAATGCTCGGCTGTACGATAATAAAACCCACCTTCTACCGTACGGTCACAGATGTCAGTCCAAAGATTTTCATCTCTTAATCGCTGTACATCTATATCAGTCGCTATCAATTCGCGAATCTGTATCAACTTCGATCGTGCACTTCCATCCAACTTGAATAAAGAAAGTTTAGGCTGGCTTATCTTTCTGCAACGATAATCTCTCGAAAGTATTTTTGATGGAAGATAAGGCGTTAACCCTCTAAATGTAGTATCGAATATCCTTCGTGTTACCGGACAAACCCAGCCAAAAGAGGGTAATGAAAAAGATAAGCTATTTAAATTAAGAGTATACCCGTTATCAAATGGCTCGAGAATATTCGATCTCACGAGATCTTGCCAGGCAGAAGTAAGCCAAAGATTAATTTTATCTTTATTTGTACTTATTGAGCGATCTAATCCACAGCCCAGCTCGAGAAGTTTTATTGGCCGACTAGCTGGCCCTTTTCTAATTTGCGGCCAGATTCGAACTACACTACTTTCAATTATAACGCTTCCAGGAGGATAAAATAATTTAGATAAAAATCGACTCCCCATCCAGCGTTGCATAGTTTGATCTAGCTTAACAAAAGTATTTTCACGAATATAAAAGTCTAACAAAACTTTAAGATAATCTTTCCAATCTTGTAGAGTTAAACATGTTTTATCTGCTGTAGATGATCCTTCCGCAGGAATTGCTTTTGTTTCTTTCCAGTAATTTGGGGCCGCCGTAATTTTGCTAAGCCCAGGATAACCGATTTTAACTAGTCCTAATGTTTCTGTGCTATTTTGATTCTTTGGTCTACGAGCATATTCTCTGGCCAATAATAATCGGGCCATCGTTGTGCCGCCTTCATTCCCAGAAAAAAGTTCCGGGTTGGTACGCCTGTTATAATCAAGGATTGATTGTGAAATATCCTTCGTTGATGCTAACTCATTAACCAAATCAATCCAATTAATGTCAATTGAAGCTACTTCGCTTGTACCATTTTTTGTTTCGTCAGCTAATTTTCGCAAATCGGCGGCCATAGAAGCCATCCCAATTTTTTCAAGACTTTTGGCTTGGTCTATAAGCTTGTCATAATCATTAGTAGTAGGAATATCTTTAGGTATTGAATCGTTTTTAATTTGTTCGTTTCTTATTGCTTCAAAAACCAAACCACGCAGCTTAGAACGTTCAGCCTCCTGTTGCATCCTCACTGCCATCCTAGCTGTGCCCTGACGACTATCAGTAAAAGTAATAAGCTTTCGACCACGCCCCGGTAACTCTTCTGGCGATTTACCATCACAATCCTTTTTTTCCGGATCAGGGCAATATTCCAATACTGTTGGAACAGCATTGGCTATGTAAAATGGTGCCCCCAAATAACATAAACGCAGAAAATCTTTACCATTTTTACTCACATTCTCACAGCAACTACATGCTGCTTGAATTTCATCTAAAATTGAAATATTAAGACTGTTACCTACATTCAAACCACCTAGTTTTAACGTTTCGCGTTCTAAATTAATTGAATCATATTTAACTTTTGAATGATTTGCCCCAGCTATAACGAGCTTTTTAATTCCTCCTGTCGATCCATTTTGTATCTCGTGATTTAATTCATCCTCGTCATCATATTCATTTTCGTAATTCAGAGAAAATTCGTCACCAGCATAAGGACTACGTTGCTGTAATAAATCATTATTATCTTCCGCAATCAAATGCGGTGTTTGACAATCGGTACAAAAGCCCACCTCATATACTGGGGATTGACATTCACAACGACTTCGTTGAGTGACATATACATTTCCATATGGCCAAGTCTTCAAGTCCGTTGGCTTTGAAGTGCAGTCAGGATCAACACATGACCAAATTCCATGAAACATTCTCTGGAAAAGATGCATACGTCCCATTAAAAACGGCGATGAAGTTGACGACTGCTTGGTTCCAGTCATTACGTCAAGCCAGCCTAAAACCGCACGTTGTTTATTTTTCACTGATCCGTTTTCCATTAGCGGATCAACAGCTTTAATAAGTTCTAAAAAATGCCGAGGCTTATCATTACTGACAATTTCATGGCGAAGCTTTCTCGCAACATTAGAGTGCATTAACGCTTCATATCGCCGCAATGAAACTTCGGCATCACTCTCTATACCTTGTACATCATTTAAACTAAGACTCTGAGGCTCAGTCTTAGCCTCAAGATCAGGCACAACTCTATTGCCCTGAATGACAACAACCTGGCTCAAGCTAACTCCCGCTAAATCTGCTAGGTACTGTTGCAAACGTTCATTTGCATTTTCATCAGCAATTGTTGCTGACGTAGCCACAAAACGAATTTCTTCAGAACTTTTCCCGAAAGCATGCACTACTCTACGTAACAATAGAGATAGTTCCGCTGCTTGAGAACCAATATAAGTATGTGCTTCATCAAGTACAATCCAACGTAAAGATTTCTGTTCACGAGAAATGCTTATTATTGGATTATCTATCTGGCGAACCAACATATACTCCAGCATCGTTGAGTTTGTTAACAACATTGGGGCTGGCTCTAAACGAAGTAACTCCCTTGACAACACTTGATTAGGGTTTTCTTTTTGTGATTTTCGAACTTTATTCGCTCTTTCTTCGGTCTTTCCGTTATAGAGACAAAATCTGATTCCATCTTCAAAATCTCTGGTCCAGGCGTCTAATCGTTCTTGCTGCGAATTAATAAGTGCATTCAGTGGGTATAAAAATAATGCGCGAACACCAACCAAAGGCTGTTTAGTATGCTCATACTCTCGTATTAAATCATCCAGTATAGGCACCATAAAACATTCTGTTTTACCAGAACCTGTACCAGTAGTAATTACTGTAGACGTTGGTCTTTTATTAAGCAATGTGTTCCATGCTATTATCTGGTGTTCGTAAGGGTGCATCTCAGACGAAAATGAATACTTGTAAGAATTCTGAAGCGTAGATACCAATGTTTTTGAAAGTTGCGTTCCTGATAAAGTTGAAAACGTCTCTTTCGATTCCCTCCACCCAAATGTGTGTTCAAATACCGGGGGTGCTAGAAAACACCCTTCTTCTCCCAACACATTACTCAGTTTATTTTCGATATGTTTTCGTAAGCCAGAATCACTCAGGCCTAAAATACTTAATGTCGCTTCACGAGTACGCGATAGGCTTTGTTCAACGAGATCTTTGTAATAATTCATCATCCAAACCTTATTTTACATTTGACAACAAGTGAGACACGACCATCGCATGAACAGGTTCATACCATGCGATGCGATCAAAATCGGAAATCATTTTTATTTCGAATACCAAATATTCTCGATTAGAAAGAAGATCTTCTATCGAAAGTCTTCCTGCAGTCACATATGCCATATAAATTGGTAATATAGTGACACTATCTGAATATCGAATATTTGATAATTTTTTAATGGAATCCGGAATTTCCTCCTGTTCAAATATCCACTCGGACAATACAAATCCCAAATCATTTGGCCACCTGTCAGTTTCAGAATAATGCCTCTGACGTAAACTCTGATACCAAATAGGCAATATTTTCTCCCAGGGCACATTAATTAAATTGCTTTCAATCCCAGAACAAAGATATTTACTCACATGCTCAAATCCAGAAACCACCTTACTAAGAAGCTCCCTCCTGTTTGATAACGCTTTTTCTACAAAATGATCGGGCAATCCTTTTTCTTGCAGCCAGCCATTAAAATCTTTGTAGACTTCAGCCCAAACGGGAAGAGAAATACATTCCCAAATAACAGCAAGCTCATCACGAATACGCTGACAAAATGCCTCGTCCATCTCCAGCCGTAAAACGGCTACTGCAAGTGCCTTATGATTGCGGGAGAGAGACAACCAGCTTTCAAAGGTTGACAAAGGCAATTGAGAAAAGTTGTATCGAATATCAGAAAGGTACTGCCATCCAGTGTGATCAAGGTCTAAGGCCATTTCCCTTATTTGTATATCAATTACGCCGAAATTATTAATTGGGTGAAATTGTTTAACCGCTGTATGTAAAGAACAGGTTTCATCACGAGTCTGGGTACCAGCATGAGAGACATATAGCTTTGGCCTAAAATTAATTTCGGAGTTATCACGGGGGTAAATTAACCAGGGACCGTTTGATTCCATCAGCCATGGAATGACAAAATACCCCGTTCCAACACCTTGAGTTTGTCTTTCATTCAATTTAACCGGGGCTTGTTTTGGATCGGAAAGCAACATTGCCTCAGCAATAGCGCCATCTACTATCTGCTTACCTGAAATATCATTAATGAAAAACTCGCCATTTTTTTGCCAGTTAAGCTCTCCGTTATAACGTCTTACATTTAGACTCAAGTGTCTGGTATCTGTATCAATCGTTAAACGAATATAAGCATCTTGGTTTTTCGTTGCGCCTAACATTTGTTGTATATCGTTAAGATAGTTAAACAAACCAATCAAAACAGGTGTTTTCCCAACCTTGATTATGTAATTACGCTCAAGTCGTTGCCGCCCTGAAAATTCCAAACGTAATGTAAATTCCGTGTTGTATGAGTCACATGGATAAAGCGCAATTTGTTTACCCAAGAGATCGCCAATAACAAGATCTTGTTTACTAGAAGGTTGACCATTAGCATCTATTAAACGCGCTCCTAAATAAGGATAAGGTAAACGCAATCTAACAGGCTCTATTGACAAATCACTACTAATATCTAGTTCAAAAATACTTGGCTGAATATCACCAACATAATCAAGATGAAATTCCACTTCATTGTCATTGCGCGTTATGAAATTTCTAACATTATCACTTACTACATTATAATGTAAACCTGATACATTTTTTAAAAGCAATCTGGCCGGCCGTTCGTTGATCTTAGGTAAGAGGCAGATAGATAAATCTTTAGGCAAGACTCCAAATTTTCGGCGCAATACTGTTTTTCCATCATCATTCTTAACGGCATAATTTATACTCCCAACCTGCTCGAAACGACGATTGATAGGAAGCGATTTACCATTGCAGATATGAATACATTCTGCCGGTTGAATGAAACTATTTTCGGGGAACTCTAAAACCGGCCAACCTTTATAAATCTTGCTGGGAGATGATTCTAGTTCAGAAAAAATGCCATTTAAAATGGGTTTCTGGTCGGTACCAATCGTTTGACTGAGTTGTATAGTGAATCTATCTTCTTCACCAAATAATGATAGATCTCTATTTATTGCAATCCAAACTGCAACATCATTTTCTTGTGCTAACTCACTACCCGAAAATTCTTGCATTCGAAGTTTATGAGGAACACGTACAAGCGCCAAATTCATTGGGAGCCTGCAAGATTCATTAGCTAACAATTTTTTATCGTCGCCTTCTCCTTCACCGTCGCATTCAAAAACCAATGGTGAGTTATCGATATCCAGGCCACTATTATCAAAATAAATTGTTTTAATTGCGCGACCATTTGACAGTAATCGCATATTAACCGACTCTACTACGTTACTCCTTTCCAGCGTTACCTCTCGCTTTGGAAAGCGCACTACAATGCCTTTGTTTTCAACTTGGGCATATACGACACCACCTCTAGCTAATAGGGTGTCACCTTCATAGTAAGCAAGTTCAAGTCGCGTGCTTGTTAAAGCAAGCAGATCAATATCAAATAACTCTTCTGTTGGCAGAATTAAGAGTGTTTTTATATTCCATTGGGGTAACTCACCAAACAGATAATTTTCGCAAGTAAAGTAACTCGCCTTTTCGAGTTCTTTAAGTCGCTCATTTTTTCGCTTCCCTGCATCCATCAACCATTCGCTTATCAAAATAGTGGCGTTTTCCTCATCCAAGGGAATAGGGAAATCATAACGCCAGTCTTTAACATGGTTATCAAGATATAGAATAGGGTCTACTTGATCTTTCAATGGAAAAGTATCAACTAAATACATTAATTGCTCAACAATACCAGCAAGTAACTGTCGCGTATCTAAATTACGAAACGTTTGTGGTAGATAGCGATCACAATCTATCAAGACATCACATACCGTACGCCCCGCTGTATGTGCACGATAAAAATTTTTAAGACCTTTACGAATAGCTCGACCGAAACCATGTGTTTCACTTTGAACGAGCGGCCAGGGTAACCCGCCTTCTAAAAATAGCGAACCCAATAAATCACGACCATTACTTCTTTCACGAATTGGACGCTTCCAAAAGTTTTTGAGGCCGATCGTAACCAACTTGGTCCGTTGTTGAGGATTAAAATCACAATTGAGTTTTCGCTCAAAGCCGGACCAGGACCAACCTCCACTGGCATCGTATTCACGACGATAACATTCAGATACAAATAAACAAAAACCCGCGGCCCATGCAGCTCCAAACACTGGGTGAAACGCGTACCCCCTGGACTCGGTTAAAATAGCGTTCAAAGAAACAAACTCGTCAGAGGTTAATTGATAACTATGCAAAGGTTTAGCGGTAGCACCCTGAAAACAACCTCGCGTCAAGAGGAATTCTGCTAACCACGCTTTTACTGAATTTATAGCTACAACTTGTGTCATCAATTCAAAAAATCCTTTTATATTTGAAATAGATTTATACTATGCGAATCTTGATTTGTAGGTTGGGGTGACGTTAGGAATCCCAACATGTAACGTCATTAATTCAAAACCAGATGTTGATTTAATTCAGCCGCCAATCGCATTAAATAATTTTTGTTCATTGGTTTTGTTCATTGTTGGGGTTCGTTCCTCGGCAAGTGCTCCATGCGTTGCTCTACCTCCTGTATCCGTACAGTCGTCACCCCAACCTACGGGCTTTTCTTAAAATCTGCTGTACGTAAGCTAGTCCCATTAATACAGAGCTTTTACCTACACTGTTAGGCCCAAACAGCAGCGTGATAGGTGCTAAGTCAATGGATTGTGTAGACTTGAATGAATGAACGAAAGTTAGTGAGTGAAGTTTTAGTTATTTTCATTTCAATAAAGCTCCTTCACCAAGCAGCCACTGATATTGACGGCGAGATGCTGAAATCAAATCGGAAAATGTAATGATAGAAACATTCGGTTCTCGACGTTCTTGAGTAGGTAAGTTGTTACCTAATTTTCCGCCAATCACTATAACGTTTATCTGTTGATCTATACCGTTTTGATGAAAATCATTTCGATAGCCAGTAGCTTGTTGGTAATCATCAAAAACCAATGCATGACTTGGACGCTTAAACTCGATGAGAAGACGTTCCCCGTTCAAGTTTTGGGTAAGAAATAAGTCTGGGCGTTTGTTCGCTCTATCACCGGTATATTTTCTGCTTAGATAATCTTCGATCTGTCGTTTTAATGTTATGTTTGAACTAAACAAGCTGTACTCAACACCGAAAAGCCACAGATTGTTTTCGATAGACTTATGAACGTGACTCTCAAGCGTATCACTTTTAAAGCAAATTTCTTCAAGGTAATCCAAAAAAGCAAGTCTGTTAGTAGCTTGCTCTGCAACCAAGGCCATTTCAACCAAGCCAAATTCATCCAGTGCTTCAGCAAAGCGAGATATTTCTGAGTGTCGTGCTGAATTGATATGTTCTAGCACCACCCGATAATCGTTGTGTTCCAATGCATCTAACAATACATTAACCACTGGTTCCAATTTGTCTTCCGGTTCCTGATAAAATCGATCCAGTATCTTTTTTATCGCCTTATCAGCAAATTCACGCCGATTTTCCGGAAGTTTTGATATGCGCTCTTTTGCTTTTTTACGTAACCTAGCCTGTGCCAGATGCATTTCCTGTCCGTAAACACTTTTCAATCGATCACGCAAAATTGGCTGAATCTTTTCTGTAAGCTCCTTTTCAATAGCACTACCCTCAATTAAAGCTCCCCAATCAGCTGTCACGTCATCAGAGCAACCTGTTACCTCAACTTCACCAAAACATTTCTCTAATAGTTTTCGCGGAATATCCTCTGATTGATCTAAACCGAAAAAGCTAGGATCGCCCACGATTTTTCCGTCCACACGGACGACAATTCCAGGCTTGCGTAATTTGCGTTTCTGGTCACTCACCGTACAACGTAACGTTCCCTTTCCAGCGTTCAGAAGAACGTCTTCTTCTTTGTACTCTCCCTGAAGATCATCTACGCCCAATGGCTTTCCATTAATTACGATATTGAAACCGTCTTCGCGACCGTATTCGGCAATCAGCAGCTGTTTTAGCTTTTGCTCATTGGGAAAGCGCATATTTTGATTCAAATCCGAAAGTGTAATGCGGGTACCATGAGTAATTTCATTGTTTTCAGATTCGCTAATATCCAAAGGCATATCTGGTAGACCTTCATAGCTTTCTAATAATTTCTTATCAAATTCAAAGGCAGAGCAACTTCCACGAGCCCAGGTATCTAGCTTCATCGAAGTCGCTATCATCAGCCCTGCAAATTTTCCTATTCCTTTTCGTCCTTTAACTTTTCGACGAAGATTTGGTGAATAATCACCACTACGATCTCGGCGATTCCTGGCAATATTGAGATATTCACTTTGCAACTCATTTACAGTCATTCCTGTACCACTATCTTGGACGACGATGGGATCATTGCTTAGAGGTTGCGGTAATGAAATATGAACCTCCTTTGCTTCCGCGTCCCATGCGTTATCCACCAACTCTTTCAACGCTTTTTCTGGTGAGCGGTAGTTCTCGCTAAGCAAAAAGGCTAAACGAGTATCAATTTTGAACGCGTGTTGGGGCATAAGTGAAGATCCTTAACTAAAGATTTCCAGCGAAGGCTTTTTGGCTGAGGGAGGAAAACATCGAATCCAACAGTCCTTCGCTAGTTTTTGACTTAACACTCGTTGTTTGAAGTTTCCAGTACAACTTTTTGAACTTCTTCTGAACGTCGATTGGTGGATAGATTGATTCTGTCAGCTCAAACTTGGACTTAGAAATATTCAGCATCGAACCACTTGTTCCTGTGGCTTGAGATGTCAAAAGAAACCTGAACTTCGGCATCGCGATAAGAAAATGCACAAATTCAGGCAATAACTTGCCTTCATCAAGTGAAATCAACCATAGCTTGTCCGGTAAGAAAACATCATTTCTATCTTCCTCCACTATACAAGTCGCCGCTACTAATTCCCTTGTATTTGCACGACTAAATAACAAGTCACCTTTTCTTGGAAGTATGAGCTTCTTGCCAACCGGAATTGATTCTAATGGAACGCATTTATTTTCTTCTGGAATAAATGTTCTTGTTGTTACTGCGCTGATTTTCAAAACTCCTAGTTCACCGATACTACAAGGATAATCCATACCTTTTGCACTCCAGCCTGAAGTTATTTTATTTACACCTTTAACTAGAGGTTTCACCTCCCACCCCTTAGGATTGGTCACCGGATCACCAAACATATCCAGGAACACGGCGCGGAGGAATAGGTCGGCGAGTTGGATGGCTTGTTGGCGTTTGCGGCGGATGGCGTCGGCTTTATCCAGGATGGCGGCGATGCGTTTTTGTTCGGGGAGTGGGGGGAGTGGAACTTGCAAATCTCGCAGATTACCTAATGAAACAAATTTTTGGGTTCCCCCACGTGAATTATTTGATAATTGCTGTCCTGCTAAACCACTTTCAAGGAAATAATAAAAATAACGGTTATAAATATCTGCGTTATTGAACTTGAAAAGTGCTACATTTTTAATAGAGAAATCTTGATTTTTTTTCACAATTACAGGATTTCCAATTGTTCCAATCATGGCATATAAAAGGTCTCCATCGTGAACTTCAGATCTCTTAGAAATTTGTTCATGGTCTACTTTTGTGATGTATTGGCAACTTGAAAAATCAATTTCGCTGCCCACAAGGTTTTTTGATGTGACAAGAGGAATTCCTTCATCAACATACTTGGGGCTGTCATGTGTTCCATCTCTAACGTCCATGATCTCTTGGGCTTTTTTCCAAGCCCATAGTTGAGGTAATGACTCGTCACAACCCAATTTAATCACAACATCCCCTCCAACTCACCTATCTCTTTAAGAATTTCTTTTTCTAGATCCTTCATACGCTGCAAGATCTCTTTCGGTGGGTCGTACTGCTCCTCTTCATACACTACTTCTTTATAGCGATTGATGCTGAGATCGTATTTGTTAGCGGCGATTTCGCTAGCGGGTACGAGGAAGGTTTGTTTTGTTCTATCAGAAAACTTTTTGCTGCGCGTTTTTCCGGCTTCTATTATTTCGCGATAAGCTCTCCACTGCTTCAAACAATCTGGTAGATTATTTTTGCTGTGTTCGTTTTTATTTAAACTGGTTTGTGGTAATGGGCCAAATTTATCTTCACTGACTAGAGCGGTGCGTTTGTCGTCCAGGCTACGTCCGTCGGCTTTCAGGTCGTAAAACCAGACGTTTTCTGTGCTGCCGCCTTTGGTGAAAAACAAGATTGCGGTGCTAACACCTGCATAGGGTTTAAATACACCACTGGGTAGGCTAACAATAGCTTCTAGCTGGTTTTCTTCGATTAAGGTTTTGCGGAGTTGTTGGTGGGCTTTGCTGGAGCCGAACAGTACACCGTCAGGCACGATGGTAGCGCTGCGGCCGCCAAGTTTTAACATGCGCAAGATTTGCGCGACGAACAGAAGCTCGGTCTTTTTGGTTTTGACCATCTTCAACACGTCTGGATTAGTGGAGGTTTCATCCAGGCTGCCTTTAAAAGGCGGGTTGGCTAAAATGATATCAAAAGCGTTCTCTTCTTGTTTCGGCCAGTAGTCTTTGAAAGATTTATTGAGGCTGTCTTGATAGTGAACATTGGGGCTAGCGACACCGTGCAGTAGCATGTTCATGGCGGAGACGCGCAGCATGGTAGTGTCGAAATCAAAACCCCAAAACATGTTTTTATTAATGTGTTTACGATAAGGTTCCAGCAAGTCGCCGCTGTAGTGAAGGTTGCCCTCTTCATCTGTAAATGTGCCAACTTCAGAGCTATGAGTTTTGTTGAGATATTCCATGGTGCGAGCAAGAAAACCGGCGGTGCCACAGGCGGGATCACAAACCGTATGTTCGGGCTGCACATCAACCATCGCGATCATTAAATCGATGATGTGGCGTGGAGTACGGAACTGGCCATTGATGCCGGCGGTGGTGAGTTTGCTAAGCAGGTATTCGTAGATGTCGCCTTTGATATCGCTATCGGTGAGCGGGAGTTTATCCACCATCTCTACCGCACTGGTGAGTACCGATTCGTTTTTGATCTCCATCTCTGCATCGCGCATGAATTCGGCAATGTCGCCCTCGCCCACATGTACGTTGGCAAAGTGCGGGAAGACATTGTCGCGCAGGTGTGGGCGCATCTCTGCACCGCTCTTGTTTTTAAAATTCTGCCAGCGCAGTAGTTGGCCCTTCTTGGTTTCGGGGAAGTGACGATCAAAGGCTTTTTTGCTGCGTGTGGCTTTTCGCTCGTTGGCGGTTTCTTGCATATCTAACAACCGAGCAAACATGAGGTAGGATATTTGTTCGATAACCGTTAAGGGGTTGGTAATTCCTCCTGTCCAGAATTTTTCCCAGAGTTTATCGATGTTGGTTCTTAAAGTGCCGGTTAGCATGTAGTTCCTTTCATTTTTTACTATTCTTGGTGTTATATCAGGCTTTATGCCAATTTATATTGTTTTATATTTCAATATGTTAGCAACGCTTGTTTTATATCAAACATAATAGATTTTATGTTTTAATAACCATATTTATTTTAAAAGTTGCCAATAACCATCCTTATCAGCTCCCTTTCTTTTGATGTGGTGTTTTCTTAGCTTGCGAATTCTTCGTTGTATGGTGCTGAGTGATTTATTGGTAAGCCGTACCAGTTCTTCTTGAGTTATGTAGGGTTGCTTGCCAATGAACTGCAGAAGTTGCTGATCTAACTCATCAAGTTTTACGTTTACCCCGTCATTTACCTCTTCACTTACCCCGTCATTTTGCATAATGGCCTGTTGTAGGGCATGAAGGAGTGCTTCGAGCATAAATTCAACAAAAACAGTAGATTCAGCAGCTTGATCAGCTAGCCCCAATGCCTGGTAGTATCCTTTTTGGCGATTGTGAACAACGGTTTCGACCGGTAGCCACGCGAGCTCTTCACGCCATTTGGACAATATCAGCGTTTGCCAGAGCCTCCCCATTCGGCCGTTACCGTCACTAAACGGGTGTATAAATTCAAATTCGTAATGAAATACGCAGCTACTGACTAATGGATGTAGATCTGTTTGTTGCAGCCAGGTTAGTAAATTCCCCATCAATCTTGGGACTTGATTAGCCGGTGGGGCCATATGCACCAGTTTTTCTTTTTGATAGATACCTACGCCGCCTGAACGGTAGCTGCCAATCTCTTCGACCAATCCCTTCATAAGATTTTGATGGGCTTCGAGCAGATGATGCTCTGAATGGGGCAACCAGTTTGATAGCTGTTCATACACGGTAAATGCGTTTTTTACCTCCTGAATTTCTCTAGGTGGCCCCATAACAGGCTTACCATCGATAACCGCACTGACTTGATCTACTGATAAGGTATTTTGCTCAATAGCCAATGAAGCTTGAATGGTGCGAATGCGATTTTCGCGGCGTAATTTAGGGGTTAATGCTATTTTAGATTCGACGACCCATCGGCCTAGTAACTCGTTAAATTGGGCAACCAGATCTAGTATTTTTGCATTGATGGTAACCGGGGGTTGGTAGCTTGCCATTAAATATTTTGCTCTTGTTTTGTTGCATAAAATGGCTGTAATAATAGCACAAGCTTGTCTGCATCTTCGGTGGTGAACACACCGTCTAATCCTTCGTGGGAAACGCTGGTAAACGGCGCTTCGTATAGGGTTGCAATCTCAATTTCACCATGCTGTGCGATATAGTTCTTCAACATGTTCATAAACTGCACTTGCTTGTAGGTGAGTTTTGGGTGGTTATGGAGAAATTCGGTAAAATGTTTTTCTACCGCGACTTGTTCCATCCCGATGGTTTTGCGGATGGTTTTATCCAGTTCGTGGGCGGTGTGGCCGTAAAATTCGCCCAATACATTGAGGTCGACTCCTGGGTGTTCAGTTAGTATGGTAGATGTCAGTGTTTTTAGTTCGTTAAGATTTACCGGTTCACCGTTATAAATTTTTTTCAGTGCTGGGTTCTTTTCTCGCATGGTTTCGAGAATCTGTTTTACCCTGCGACGATAGATCTGGTTCTCAGCTTCACTACCTAGATTCACTACCCTTTCAACCGCGTATACTTCACCATCGTCTTTAACGCCGGTGGTGTTTTTCAGGATACCCGGCGTGCTGGTGGCTCGTCTATATTTCATGATCCCGCGCAGTTCTGTGCGCATCCATTCCATGTTTGGGATATCGATGTTTTGCCAGTAGTCGGCGGTTTGCACTTTGTGGATCACTGGATCTTTTTGGCGAACCTGCTGAATATTCACCGCCAAACGATTAAGCTCATCAAGTATGTTTTGTTTGACTTCGTCAAAGCAACTGGCCTGTTGGGTGTGACAGGTTTCTAACTGAGCGACCAATCGATCAAAAGCGATGGCGTCCTTATCTTGTAATGTGCGATTACCCATGAGCGGTGCGATAGTTTCTGCGAGTGTGTGTCGGGTTTGAGCACTCATCTCTTTGAGCGCATCGGTTTGTGTGAGCTGGTGTATGGTACGCAGATTACGACGCACCATAATGCTTTTTTCTGGCAGATCGTTGATGTCTTGTTTTATCTGTTCGCAGGCAGCATCAAAGGCTTGAGCGTTGTTGTGTTGTATCGCGGCATCCAGTAGTTGCAAACGTACTTCAAACAGGTGTTGCAATAACGATTTGCTCTTTTTCTCATCGGCTTCTTGATACGCTTCATCAAAGAATTGGAAGTTACCGTAGTGATCGTAAATGCGGAATTCGGTTTTGTCTTTCCCTGGCCCGAACAGGTTTGGTGAGAGGCGTGTACCTCGACCTATCATCTGAATAAACTTAACTTTTGATCGCACGTTTTTGGCAAACACTAGATTGACAACCTCGGGCACATCAATACCGGTATCTAGCATGTCTACTGAGATAGCAATGCGAAATTCGTTGTTAGGGTCTTTGAGTTCGTCGATCAGGCGTTCTGCACGAACCACTTTATTATGGATAACTTTACAGACTTTGGTGCCGTATTGCGGGTAGAGCTTGACGAAACATTTTTCCAAATGTTCAGCATGCTTTTGGTTTTGCGCAAAGATAATAGTTTTGCCGACGAGTGAGCTGGTAACATCTTTGATGCCATTTTCCATTAGATTTTCGAGAATAAAATTATCCACAGCGTCGCTATAAAGCTTTTTCCCGATGTCTTTACCCTGCATGGTGGTTTGTTTTGCGATCTCTTCGCCGAGATCTTCTTCCAGCTTACGTTGTTGTTCTTCGGTTAGGTCATTGTAGTGTATGCCTTCGCGCAAAAACTCGGTGGTAGCATCTTTAACTTTGTAGGGCACCAGATAGGGAGGCTCGTTATTGACGGCATCTTCCAGGGTATATTCAAAGGTTGGATCTCCTGATTCGCAACCAAATAGTTTGTAGGTGTGTCGATCAGCATACTTAACAGGTGTAGCTGTTAGGCCAAGATGGAGTGCATCAAAATATTCAAAGATATCGCGATATTTATTGTAGATAGAACGATGGGATTCATCTGCAATAATAAGATCAAAAAAGCCCACATCCAGTTGTTGGAAGCGCCCCATGAGCCCTTGATAGGTGGCAATATAGATCCGTGCATTTGGGTCGATCCGACTGGTTTCACCTACCACGCAGCGCGGTTCAGTTGGAAGATGATCTTTGAATGCTGTGTCCGCTTGCCTGCGCAGTTCTTTTCGATCACACAAAAACAATATTCGTTTGGCCCAGCTGGTGCGTGTCAACAATTCGCTCGTGGCGATGGCAACCCGTGTTTTCCCCGTGCCAGTGGCTTGTACAATTAGGGCTTTGCGACGCTGTAACTGAAACTTGCTAGCAACCGCTTTGATGGCTTCTATTTGATAAGGACGACCTGCAATATCGAGTTTTGGGTTATTCTGTTCTAGCTGTTTGTCACGAAACTGTCGTTGATAGATGAGATATTGCAAACTCTCAAGACTATAAAACCCGTAGATTTCACGATAACTGTTGTATTGGCAATCGTCCCATATGAAAACTTCATATCCGTTGCTATAAAAAATTATCGGCCGATGGCCAGTCATTTTTTCCAGGCCATCGGCGTATTGTCTAGCCTGTTCACGGCCGACTTGTAAACTTTCGATGCTGGTTTTTTTCGCTTCGATTACAGCAATAGGTTTACCGTTTTCGTTCCATAACACATAATCGGCGTAACCAGTGCCTGATTTGGTGTCCTGGTGTTCAACGGGGAATTCGAGACCGACCTGATCACTATTGTTAATATCCCATCCGGCGCTGGCGAGCATATTATCAATGAGCAGTTTTCGGGTTTTTGCTTCATTCCACTGAAGTGAATCTGCCGTTTGCTGGCTTTCTTGTTTTGCGGTCTGTTGTTCTTCTTCTGTGCTGTTTTGTTGCGTTAACTGGGCTTTTCGGTTGGCCTCATCGAGTTTATCGATAAGCGTGTCTACTTCGCCAGCTTTACTTTCAAGTGCGTCTTTATATTCCTTGACGGACTTTTTCAGCGTTTGCAGCTCTTGCGTTGTATCTGTAATTTCTTTGAATGAGGTGATTTCACTGCTTGTCAGGTGATGATATTTCATCCCCACATAAGACACGAGTTGATGAGAAATGCCTAATACCAGAGCGGCAGTTTGTATATCACCTTCCTCACCATGGGCGGTTTTATTACCTTCGCGTCGTAATATATCGATGTAGCGAATCAGATTTTTATCAACCGTGCGCTGAAAACTTTCTGCGGTAAGCAAATCGTTAAAACTTGCTCTTGGTAGGAATGGCAAGCGCTCTTCTTTGTGAATAATACGTGTAATGCGTTCAGCCAGGCTACGCAAACGCGTCAGTGCACTTCCAGGATCAATATGAAGTATCGCTTCTGCATAGCCACCAAGATCAGCAAGCTCTGGGCGGTAATCACGAATAAATTCAAAATTTTTCGATTGCATAGTCATTGTTGTTTTCATATCACCCCTATGGCAAAGGGTGTTCCAATTATGTTTTTATGCCGAGTTTTTGCATTCTTTTGTCAAATGTCTGATAGCTGTTATAACCTAACAACTCCGCCGCTTGTTTTTTTCGTCCACCGGATTGTTGCCATGCTTTACGCACGTAGTATTCTTCAACTTCGTCAATAAGTTCTTGAATATCGAAACCATTTCCTATTTCTCTATCTAAAATTTCAGAATTTTCATCAGACATTTGAACAATGGATTCGCTAATATCTGTGTCACTTATTTCATCACCACTTGGCCATAATGAGGCGCGTAATAATGTTGCGTGCAACTCTCGAATATTGCCCGGCCATCGATGTTTTAGGATAATATTTTTTGCTTTTGGAGAAATTTTTTTATGTTTGTAACCGGGTAACGCTGACGCATCCTTATTGATTTTATCCAGGAGTCTGTCTGTTAGCAGGCTAGTATCGCCTTCTCTCGCTCTCAAAGGTGGGAGATTTAGTATTCCTATTGCAACTCGATAAAAAAGATCTTCTCGAAATGTTCCTTGGCCAATAGCATGACTTAAATTTTTATGTGTTGCTGCAATTATACGAACATCAATCTTTATCGCATCTACTTCGCCTACGCGCACTATCTTCCCTTCTTGTAGTACGCGTAGTAGCCTAACTTGTGCGTCGAGTGGTAATTCACCAAATTCATCAAGAAAAAGTGTTCCTCCATCTGCTTCTTCAAAAACACCTTTGTGATTTTTTATTGCGCCAGTAAACGCGCCTTTGGCGTGACCAAAAAATATTGAATCGATCAATTCTTTTGGTATTGCTCCACAGTTAATCGGAATAAATTTTTGATTTCCTCTCGGGCTACTGTTATGAATTGCTCTTGCAAAAAGTTCTTTGCCGGTCCCTGTTTCACCTTGAATAAGTACCGGCACATCGCGCATCGCGAGTATTGCAGCTTTTTGTTTTAATGTGTCTATTGTCGGGTTATTTGAAAGAATGTTTTCAAAGTGTGCAGTATCGGGAGCTGCATCAAGCATCAACTCACTGAGTTTTTGTTTTGATTTCGCGGCAAGGTCGGGTAAAAATTCAGCCGCAATATCAAATGGCAGCGCTACATCGCTCACGCCCTGCTCTTTCGAGCTTTGTATAAAGTTAACTGAATAGAGTGTTTTACCTAAGAGGATCCAAACTGCTTGCATAGCAGGTGTGCCAGGGCTTAGTAAAATACTAAGTTTACATTCACCTTCTGTTGCAGATATGAGTTGAAGTGCTTTCTTTGCAGCTTGATAGATATCCGAAAAGTCTACAGGAGATGAAAGAGTTTCATAATTAGCAATAATTGTTGAATGGACTTGCGTTTTTATCCAGCTTATATAAGGAGCAACTTCGTTTTCTGGGTAATTATAAAGCAGATATACAGAGTCAAACTTTCTGTCTTTAAGAGTAGACAGAATAGGCCCTAAGCTTCCATGATAACGAGCATGATCAGGACAAGCCTGCAGATCGTTTCCACCTATCCAACTCACCAATATTTTTCGCATTTACTACTCGCCTAATTCCGTTACATTAAATCGATATGCTAAAAAACCTCAGTTGATCACATTTTATACTCCATAGAATTAAAATATTGATAATTCTCAAGTTATTAAAAGCTCAGTCATTTTGTAAGAATTGGCTCTCACAATCAATATCTATTTAAGTTAGTTCTAATTAGAGTCTCCTCAAGTTAGTTCTAATTAGAGTCTCCTCAAAAAGTGTAAGCCTCTGAAATAGTGGAATAATGATTCCGTTTTGAGGTATGTTAGTGCATGAAAAACAACAAACACTCGTAAAAAAGCGTGCACCGATGATCCGATATA
>Ga0316204_10002889_pt1 | contig 36769 bp, 26 predicted proteins | sample 6monrhotite_MG_2_FD_205661 | JGI IMG/M metagenome (GOLD analysis project Ga0316204, IMG submission 205661) | Microbial mat bacterial communities from mineral coupon in-situ incubated in ocean water Damariscotta River, Maine, United States -... | ecosystem: Environmental > Aquatic > Marine >... | reverse complement strand
GCTCGATCTGGAACTCCAGCGGCGCGTAGTACTCATCGCCCCCGAGGGGCCCCACCTCGACCGAGCGCCCGACGACGTAGCGGTCGTAGCATCCGATCACGAGCACGCACTCCGGTGCCACACCGCGCAGCAGGAAGCGTCCCTCGCGATCCGTCCGGATCGACCACGGCTTGACCTCGTCGTAGCTGAAGTCGGCGTCCCCATCCTCGTCCTCCGTGATGCGGACGCGGTAGTCGTTCATGTCTTCGTTGAGGAGCTGATTGCCCTTCGCGTAGACGTTGATCGAGATCCCCTCGATCCCTTCACCCTCCTGGTCGATCGCCTGGCCCTCGATGGTCGCCACGCCGAGGGAGATGATGATGTCGTCCGGGTCCTTGGCGATCCGCACCTCGCGTACGGACACCATCCTGCGGCCCGCGTGCGAAACGCGCAGCCAGTACGTGCCGACCTTGATGCCGGAGAACTTCACCCTTCCTGCGTGATCCGAGACCTGCGTACGCGGATCCTCCCGCGGCCCGAACCACCAGTCGTTGTTGTCCTTCGATTCGATCGGCTGCACTTTGACGAGCGCGCCCTTCAGCGGCTGGCCCGACTCCATGATGGTCGCATGAAGCCCGCCGCGTGCCTCGACGCGCAGCTCGACGACAGCCTCTTCCCCTTCCGAGAGGAACAGGTCGTCCGCCGCCTCGAAGCCCGCCGACTCACCGCCGTCTCCCCAGGGGTTCATCTTCTCGAGCGCACGGAACTCGTGCTTGCCCTCGGGCAGGTTCACGAAGACGACCTCACCACTCTCGCCGGTCTTGTTCTCCTGCCCGGCCTCGGGGTTCCAGTAGTGGTTGTTGTTCGTGTTCTTCCCGTCGACCTTGTGCTCGACGTACATGCCGGCGACGGGAGAGCCCTGGCCGTCGACGATGCGTACGGTCACCATCCCCCCCTTGGTCAGCTTCACGTCGATGACCTCGTCGAAGGGCGGTACGAGCCGACCCTCCTCGCTGGCCTGGAAGCCCTCCGCCACCGCGCGAACGACGCAGATGCTGCCCTTCCAGAGCGTGAGCGTCGCGATGCCGTCGTCGTCGGTCTCGGCGTAGCGCACGGTCGACGTCGAGTGCGGCTCGCTCGCGCCCTTGCGGGTCCAGCGCGGCAGCTGCGACGCCTCGGCCGAGCGTGCCACGAGCACGCGAGCGCCGGGGATGGGCTCACCGCTCGTCTCATCGACCACCCGCACGCGACCGATCGGAGCTGGCTCGAGCTCGCACTCACCGATGTCGAGCTCCTGGCCGGGGCGCAGCATGACGCCCTTCTTCTCGAAGTCGGCGAAGCCCTCGGCGCGCACACGCACGACGCAGCTGCTGCCGTTCTCGCGCGGTCGCAGGCCCTCGTAGCGCACGCTCCCGCCCGGGAAGTCGCGCTGCGGTTCGTCGTCCTCCCCCTTGAGCAACCCGGAGTTTCCGAGTCCCTCTCCGCTGATGTAGACGAGGAACGTCCCGAGAGCCTTGCCCGACTCCTTGCTCTTCACCGCGAGGAGTAGCGTGGCCTCGTCGCGGTACTTGAACTCGACCTCGCGCCCACCCGCCATCTCGTCGATGTCGTCGACGCCACGGACCGCTCGCCAGCGACCGGGCACCGCGGGGTCGTCCGACTTCGACTGGCGGTAGAGGCGGAGCTTGTACTGCACACCCGGCGCGAGACCGAGCAGAGTGAAGCTGCCGTCGGCGAGCACCTCGGCGTGTCGCGGACGATAGCGCTCCGCGCCCTCGACGTCGTCGGCTGCTCCGGAGGGCTGGTCGTCGCTGCGCCGCCCGGTCACGCGCAGGGGCCCGTCGGTCAGCGGGTCCAGGCCGACGACCGTCCCGCCGATGGAGAGACCTTCCTCCAGTGCGATCATCAGACCGCGGTCCGACATGCCTTCGGGCTCCGTGCGTCCCTTGAGCTCTCCCACTCGATAGCCGGGCGAGTCGAAGATCAGGTGCCAGCCGCCGGGCGCTAGGCTGGTGATCTCGAACTTGCCCTCCGGGTCGGTGGTCGTCAGGGGCGCCCCGAAGCCGGGCAGGTCGAGCCGCGTGTAGCCGGCGTCCGGCGAGATGGCGCCGAGCACCTGCACACCCTCCACGCCCTTGCCCCGCGCGCCCGTGACCTTGCCTGCGAGCCGGATGCCGAGCTCCAGCTGAAAGCTCCCGAGGTCGTAGTCCTCGTGCTCGGGGATCGCGAGCGACTGACGATTGAGCGGAGCGAGCCCGTCCGCGCGGACGACGAGCGCGAGCTTGCCGGCAGGAACGTCGTAGAGCACGAAGTGCCCCTCCTCGTCCGTCTCCGCCTCGAAGGCCGGACCAGGGGCGTTCATCGAGCTCATCTCCTCGACGTCGGCCGGGGGTGAGAACCACGGCTGCGTCTTGCGCGCGACGACCCGCGCGCCGACGACAGGCGTACCGCCTGCGCGCACCACGGTTCCTGTCAGGCGTGATTCGTGCTCGGGTTCGGCTGCAGCTGCGGCAGCCGCCGCTTCCGCCTCCGGGTCGATGATCGGATCGACCTCCAGCTCCTCTCGGGAGCTGGCCGTTCCCTCGTCCACCTTCACGTCGGGCGTCGAGCCGGGAAGCACGATCCCGTCCCCATGACCCGCCATCACTTCGCCGGCGCCGGCCAGGTCGACGTCCGTCGTCCCTGCGGCGCCCAGGAAGTTGTTGCAGACCCACAGCCCACTCGCCAACGCGAGCACAACGACGAACAGCACGAGAGAACGCTGAGCTTGCATGTACTTACCGGACTCTCCCCTTCTTTCCGGCGCCGATCAAGCGCCTCTCTCCGAAGCGCCAGTTCAGGCCAGCCGATGCTACCCCGGATCCCGGGATCCCGACAGCGGGCCCCGGGATCGTGCCACGATCCGTCAGGAGTCGAGCTCGAGGAGCACCTCGATGGTCTCTCCGGGGCGCACTTCGATCACGACCGGCTCGGCCCGACGCGTCGGCGCTTCGCCTCCGTCCGGGCCCATCATGTTGACGGTATAGGCCCCCACCTGCCACTTGCCGGGCCGCAGGCTTCGGACGGTCGTCTGTCCCGACTCCCCGACGAACTCGCGCTCGGGGCCCGGGGCCTCTTCGGCTTCCCCGACGAAGTCGAGCTCGGCCATGCAGTAGGACGCCGCAGAGCCGTCCCTGTTTTGTACGAGTACCGTGAGAGAACCCGCGGCGTAGACGGCGATGTCGACGTCTCGGCGGGTCTGGTTCGCCCCGACGGTGATGGGGTCGGACTCCCCGGGTTGGAAGTCATCGTCGCGCGTCCGCACCACGAGCTCCACGTCGGAGGCGACGCCGCGCAGCAGGTAGCGCCCGTCCTCGTCCGTGACCGTCGTGGGCTTCGCGCCGCCGCCACTCGAGAACGTCATGGCACCCCCGCCGCTATCCCCTTGCACGACGAAGCTCATCGCCACGGCGCGCTGCGGCCCCTCGGACTGCTGGACGCGTTCGGGCCGGACCTCGATCCCCACGGCGGGCTTCCCATCCGAGTCCAGCACGCGCCCCTCGATCATCGCGACGGCCAGATCGAAGTTCTCGCGCTGCTCACCGGCGCCGACCGTGAGCTCGAACTCGGCGTCCATCGCGCGGGAGGAGTGCGAGATGCGCACCGTGTACTCACCGACCTTCAGCTCCTCCTGAAGGAAGGCGCCCTGACCATCCGAGGTCGCTGCCGTGCCTCCGCCGAACATCGGCATCAGGCGCCGCATCTCCTCGTCCTCACCACTGGACACAGCCTCGAAGGTCAGCGTGGCGCCGACGAGCGGCTGTCCGCGCTCCGTGACTCGACCGACCACCGAGCCGCGCGGTGCGGCGTGCAGGGTGAGTTCGGCCTCACCCCCCTCGGTCACCAGAACCTCTTCCCCGCGCTCCATCGAGTTGGGCGAGACGCCGCCGAGCATCATCTGCCCCCCCCCCTCGAGGATCATCCCGCCCGGGGATTCGTCCTCGAGCGAGAAGCGATGCGCGCCCTCGGGCAGGTTCTTGAAGGTCACGGTGCCGTTGGACTTGGTCTTGCGCGAACCCGCGCCCCCGAGCACGAGCGGGCCGCCGTCACCGCCGACGGGCCGCTGACGAACGCGCGCGCCAGCTTTCGGCTCGCCCCCTGGGTCGAGGACCGTGACCACGACCGTGCCCCCCCTCTTCAGCCGCGCTTCGATCTCGAAGTCGCCGCTCTCGGGGATCTGCAGTTCTGGGAGCGTGTACTCCGCGAACTTGCGGCCCTCCACGCGCAGCCGGCACAGCTTGCCAGGCAGGCTCGGAAGCTCTGCGATGCCGTCCTCGTCGGTCTCGGCGCGGCTGGACTCGGTCCCGCCCATGGGGAAGCCCGCCTCCTCGGAGCCTCCGAGGTCGAAGGAGATGCGGCGCTCGCCGCTCGCGAGCGCTGCCGGCCGTTCGGTCAGGCGAACGCGCGCCTTGGCGACCGGCTCGCCGGTGGAGTCGTCCACGACGCGCACGGTCAAGATCGGAACGCGCTCGAGGCGGACGTCCCCAAGGTCCGTGACCTCCCCGGCTACCAGCTCGATGCCCTCGACGAGCCGCGGTGCATAGCCGACGGCGGTCACCTTCACCTGGGTCTGCGGGCGAGCCGGGTCGACCTGGACGTCCTCCAGCGTCACGCGGCCGCCGGGGTATTCGGTTCTGGTGTCGCCCTCGGAGTTCCGCAGGACCTCGAGCCAGCTCGCGCCCGCCTCGACCTCGAACGTGGTCAGCGGTGCGCCGGTCGCGTCGTCCAGGACACGAAAGGTGAGCCCGTACGACTCGGCCACGGTCAACTCGACGCCGCGGGCGCCAGCCTCTGCTCGCAGAGCGGCCGAGCGCTCCTGGGCGAATAGAGCCGCCTCTTCGTTCGCGTCGATGACGTGCAGCACGTGCGCGCCCTCGGTAAGCCCGCGCAACCGGAACGCCCCGTCGACGTCGAGGGTCGCGAGGCGCGGGCTGCCGAAGCCCGCGATCGGATCGAAGTCGAGCTCCTCCGGCTTGGCCCGTACGACCAACCCCTGGCTCTGGCCAGGCTGCAGGCCGCGCACGAAGCCGTCGATCGTGAAGCCGTCCTCCAGCACGTAGCGCAGACCGGAGACGGACTCTCCGGGGAGGCTCGACTCGCCATCGACCACGAGGTCCGGATGGTCCGGGTGCGTCAGTCGCAAGCGGAACGGGCCGGCCGCGAGCTCGTCGAGCAGGAAGCCTCCGTCGGGTCCCGAAGTCGCGAGGGAGTCGGAGGCGCGTGCTCCAAAGGTCATGACCAGGCCGCCGCTGCGCTCGGTGACGATCGGATCCAATCCGACGCCGGGCACGCCGACGCCCGCCTGGTCGACGACGTAGCCGCTCAGCGTCACGCCGCGCACCAGCACGAGGTCCTCGACCTCGGCTTCGTCGCCCCCCTCCACCTCGCGCAGAACGCGCAGCGGCGCGAAGGCCGAAGCACGGACCGCGAAGCGCAGCTCTCCCCGCAGCTTGGACGCGAGCTCGAAGCGCCCGCCCTCGTCGGTCTGCGCTCGCTCGACGCTCAGGCGGCCGTCCAAACCGTCGCGCAGTCGATCGATCTGGGAGCTCGTGAAGCCGCTGTTGACGGCCACGAAGACCCGCGCGTCGGGGACCGGGTTGCCGAACTCGTCGACCACGCGGCCCACGATGCTCCGCCCCGCATCGGCCGCCGCGGCCGCATTGCCAGTCTCGGGTGCGCGCGAGCCGCTCGTGTCCAGCTCGGCCTCCTCGCGAGCGCCGACCTCCGGCGCGCTCGCAGCCGCGAGTTCCGTCGATTGACTCAGGTCCCCGGCCTCCTTCGCGGACTCCTGAGAGAGGGCGAGCCCCTCCGTGCCCTCGTCCGCCGGCGATTGTCCTGCGTACCAGGCCCCAGCGGCGATGACGAGAGTGGCGAACAGACCGAGCAGCAGATGAGACGTGCGCATCGCGAAGGGACCTCGAGCAGCGTTGGAGTGGACCGGAGTGGGAAAAATCCCGTGGCCGCCGGTACGCCGACGCCTGGGGCCGGTTGGCTCCGTTGGAGTTTCCAACCCCCACTTCCTGTGAATCTCTCGTAACCGCGCCAAGGGATCCAGCGCCCGTTTCGTCTCCCTCACGAGCCCATTGCTCGCCCCCATGCCCGAAAGTCCCCGGATTCACGACCGATTCGCCCGTACAAGGCCCTCGAGAGGCCAGTCTTGCTCGCTGCCCCGCCTCATGTTCCCATGCAGATCGGGGCCCGTTGCCGAACCTTCCCGGGCTCGGAACGTTGCTCGGCCGGAATCTAGGGAGAGTCCGTCCGTACAGGCCAAGGCGTCTCGCATCGCGCCATGGTCCCCCGAAACTTGGAAACCAGTCCCACCGTTCTCTGGAGGAGAGCCTCGATGAACCGAATCCTGCGCCTACCCACGCTCGCGCTCGCAGCCCTGGCGTTCGTGTTCCTCGCTACCCCAGTGCTCGCCCAGGCCCCCAAGGCCGGCAAGTACTACGAAGACAACGTCGATCTCGGCTTCAAGGTCAAGATGCCGAAGGACTGGGAGTTCACCCCGCCACAGCCGGGCGAGGACTCCCTGATCGGCAAGTACACACCCGCCCGCAACCGCTACATCAACATCAGCCCCGAGAACGTCCTGTGGCTCGAGGCCTACCTGGTCAAGTTCGATCGGCGCAAGAAGGCGGGCGACGAGAAGGAGGAAGAGGAGGACGCCAGCTCCAAGTCCGGTGACACCTCCTCGACAGGAGCACCGCACACCGACCAGCAGAAGGACCTGCTGGAGTGGCTCGACGGCAACATGATCGGCAGCGGCTTCCGGGTGAAGGAGGCCAAGGACAAGACGATCGGCAAGGTCGAATCGACCGAGTTCCTGATCGAGGGCAGCTCGAACGGGGACCCGTTCCACGTCTACTCCATCGTCTACCGGCTGCACGCCGACTGCGACGTCGCGATCGTGTTCAACGGTCCCGAGGACAACAAGAAGTGGCGCAAGTACGAGTCGGCCGCCAAGAGCATGGCCAAGTCGTTCAAGCGCCTCGAGCTCGAAGAGCTCGAGCTCTCGGAGGCCAAGGCGGGAGACCACGGCCTGCGTTCCCTCAAGCGCGCGAAGCTCGAGAAGGAGGTCGCCATGACCCCCGGCTGGGAGCTCTACGAGACCGAGAACTACTTCATCATCTCGAACAACGACGACCGGGAGTTCATGAAGGAGCTCCAGGAGCGCCTCGAGGCGATCCGCGGCGTCTACGAGACGATGTACCCCTTCGACGAGGCGGCCCGAATCAAAGTCGCCGCCGCGAAGCGCAAGGCCGAGGAGGCCAAGGACGACGAGGAGGCGGAAGAGAAGCCGCGCGAGACGACCTCCGGCTACTCCTCCCGCCAGCGCTCGCAGTGCAGCGTGGTCCGCGTCTGCAAGAACGACGTGCAATACCGAGAGTACGGCGGCCCCGGAGGGTCAGCCGGCTACTGGGCCTCCTTCCACGAAGAGCTCGTCATCTACGACGACAAGGAGGGCGGCGGCCGCCGCAACACCTGGGCTGTGTTGAACCACGAGGCCTTCCACCAGTACATCTTCTACCTCTACGGAAGCCTCGCGCCGCACTCCTGGTACAACGAAGGGCACGGCGACTTCTTCTCCGGTTGGCAGTACAAGCACAAGAAGTTCGTGCTCAAGCCCTTCGACTGGCGCCAGCGTCTGGTGCAGGGCATGGTCCGTGAGAACAAGTTCGTCCCGCTCAAGGAGATCGTCCGCTTCACCCAGCGCGAGTACTACTCGGGCAGTGAGTACGACACGGGCCCGGGCGAACACTACGCCCAAGGCTGGTCCTTCATCTGGTTCCTGCGCACCGGACGCGGCAAGGCGCCTGGCTGGGACGAGGGCTGGGAGAAGATCCTTCCGGTCTACTTCGAGGCGCTCGCGTCGACGGAAGACCTGGAGGCTGCTGTCGACCAGGCCTTCGAAGGGGTTGATTTCGAAGCGCTGACCGAGTCCTGGAAGGCGTACACGCTGAAGTGAGTCACCGGCGAGGGTCGAGCGCCCGCGCCCGACTCGCTAGTCTGTTCACACCGGCGCGTGCCCGCTCGCGGACGCGCGCCGCTCCAATCCAAACCCACTCGCGCCCACGGGCGCCACGCTCCGATGCTCCGCACCGCCGCACTCTGCGCTCCTCTCCTCGCCCTGCTGGCGCCCACCGCGCAGGCCGACCGACTCATCACCGATGACGGACGAATCATCGAGCTGGTCAAGGCTCGTCAGACCGAGGACGGGTACTCCCTGACCTTCGAGGCCGGGGAGATCGTGGTCGGACCGGACGTCGGCATCGCCTCGATCGAGATCGAGGGCGACATGTCCGACTACGAGCCGGCGAACGACGACGAGCGTGAGAAGCTCGAGCAGGGCTACGTGCGCTACCGAGGCAAGTGGCTCAGCAAGGTCGCCTACGAGAGCGAGCTGCGGAAGCAGTTCGAAGCCTCCAAGGAGCGCACGGACGAGATCGCTGCCCACTCCGAGTGGCACAACGCCTGGGAGCTGGAGACGAAGCACTTCGTGATCCGCTCGAACACCTCGGAGGAGCTGCTCGAGTACTACGGCAAGCTGCTCGAGGCCTACTACGACCTGATGAACAAGCGCATCGGCATCAAGCCGACGCTGTCCTACAAGCGCAAGAAGATGACGGTCCGCATCTTCAAGTCGCACAAGGAGTTCGTCGACCTGTCGGACGCGGACTCCATGTCGACGCTCGGCTACTTCTGGTCCGGGGACGACTCGCTCAACTTCTTCCACGACTACGAAGAGCCGACGCGCAGTGAGTGGGTCGCGCTGCACGAGTGCACGCACCTCCTGACGTTCCTCGTCGACCAGCAGTACAGCCCGCAGATCTGGCTCAACGAGGCCGTCGCCGACTACTACGGCTCCTCGACCATCGAGGTCGACAAGAAGGGCAGGATCACGATCGAACCGGGGCTGCTCCAGACCGACCGCGTTCTCACCGTGCAGCAGGCCTTCGAGGACGATGACTACACGCGGCTCGAGGAGCTCTTCTTCATCGACCGCGGCACGTACAACGGCTTCCACTACGCCCACGGCTGGTCGCTCGCGTACTTCTTCTACAACTACGACGACGGCAAGCACGCGAAGAAGTTCGGCAAGTTCTTCAAGGACCTCTACACGCTGAAGAAGGGCACGCCCTACGTCTCGCAGCCCGGCCCTGGCCCCACCGGCACGGCCAAGAAGGTCTCCCCCGAGGACATCCGGGATCTCATGCTCAAGGCCACGGGCTACGAGACCGTCGCCGAACTCGAGAAGGACTGGAAGGAGTTCATCGCTGCCATTCCGATCGACAGCGGCCCTGCCCTCCTCAAGCGCGGCATGAACCGCACTCGTCGTGGAGAGTTCAAGGACGCGAAGGAGGACCTGGACAAGGCCATCTCCGAGGGCGTCACGGACCCGCGCGCCTGGGCCTTCCGCGGCATCTCCAAGGCCTTCACCGGCGACATGGACGGCGGCCTCGAGGACCTGAAAGTCGCGGTCGAGCGCGACCCCTTGAACGCCCAGTTCCACTACCGTCTGTCCCAGCTCCAAGTCGGCTTCGCCGTCCCGATGGGCTTTGACTTCAACTCCGACGGCGAGTACGACGATCCGGAGGGCAAGAAGCACGCCGGGTTCGCGGCGGAGCTCGACCCGGCCAACGACACCTACCGCAGCTGGTACCAGCAGTTCAAGTAAGCGCCCGCATGCACCGCCTCCCCCACGTCGCCTCCAGCCTCGGCCTCCTGGCCCTCCTCCTGCTCTCCGGCTGCCGAGGCACGCGCGCCCTGGTCGACCCCATCGTCGAGGTCCGCACGGCCGGTGGCACCGAGCTCGGCGTGTCCACGGATTACGGGGTCGTGTTCCTCGGTCGCACCGCCCAGGCGGGTCCGGTCGAGATCACGGCCTGGTTCGGCGACGGGCCGTCGATCGAGGACAGCACCATCGAGCCGATCGAGGACGGGATCTACACCGCCGAGGTCGAGATCGAGCTCCCGTCGGTCCCGCTGCTGTTCGTCGATCCGGGGCCCGGCGAGTTCGTCGCCGTCCAGGGGCGCACCGAGCAGGGCTCCTGGCGCGAGATCGTGACGATCGCGAGCGACCCTCGCGTCTTCGGCCTCATCATCGAGATGCCCGAAGCCCTGCGCGGACGCGATGACCAGATCGGCGCCGGTGTCTTCCGCTACATCGAGGAGGACCGCGAACGACTCCAGCTGTACGGCCTGATCTCCGGCCGACTGGAGCTGGAGACGCCCCAGGGTACGAAGGAGTACGCGACCGTGATGGGGCCTGACCAGCTCTGGCGGCTTGTCACGCTCCGTCGCCACTACCCGCGCCGCAAGCCGCAGGTCTACCGCGACGACATTCTCTAGGCACGCACTGCGAAGCGCGTGTGTCGGGGAGCGGAGTCACGCGGGACTCGCCAGCGCGCGCTCGTACTCCTCGGCGCTACGGCGCCGCGGCAAGCTCCGCTGTCAGCTGCGCCAGAAGCTCGGGATGAACAGCGCCACCACGGCGTAGAACTCCAGCCGCCCGAGGATCATGAAGACCGTCAGGACGATCTTCACGAGGTTGGGCATCTCCGCGAAGTTCAGGGTCGGGCCCACCTTCCCGAGGCCGGGTCCGATGTTGTTCAGCGTGGCGACCACGGCAGTCGACGCCGTCTCGAGGTCGATGCCGTAGACCGCGAGGAACACCGTCCCCCCGAGGAAGACGAAGATCCAGAGGACGAAGTAGCCCGTGATCGAGGAGACCACCGAGTCCTCGAGGGCGACTCCATCGACCCGGACCCCGTGTAGCGCGCGCGGCCGAATGAACTGCCGCACGCCTTTCAGCGCCGCCTTGGCGACGATGATGTAGCGGATCACCTTCACGCCGCCACCGGTCGATCCAGCGCAGGCGCCGATGACTGCGAGCATCATCAGCCAGATGCGGCAGACCTGTGGCCACTGATCGAAGTCCGCCGTGCCGTATCCGGTGCTCGTCTCGAGGCAGATCACCTGGAAGAACGAGTCTCGCATGGCGAGACCGTAGGAGCGGTAGTCCGGGAGCCCGAGCGCTGCGTCGCCGTTGCTGCCGCCCCAGAACCACAGCACCGTGGCGATCACGAAGATCGAGCCGAAGGTCAGGAGCGCGTAGACCTTGACCTCCGTCGAGGAGACGATGGCCCGCCACCCCGAGCGGAAGCCGTTGCGCAGCCCGAGGTCGTAGAACGCGAAGTTGATCCCCGCGACGAACATGAAGATCCCGATGATCAGCTCGACCTTGAACGACGCGAAGTGCGCGACGCTGGTCGAGTAGTTGGAGAAGCCGCCGGTCGCGATCGTGCCAAAGGTATGGATCAGGGCGTCGAACACGCCCATCCCGGCGAAGACGAGGAGCACGCACTCGAGCACGCTCAGCCCCACGTAGATGCGCATCAGCGTCATCGCGCTGTCGCGGACGAGGTGGCGCCCCGCCTCCCGCGAGATCCCTGGGATCTCGGACCGGAAGAGGCTGCGCCCCCCCGTGGGGAAGAGCACCACGAACACCATCACGATGCCGAACCCGCCGAGCCAGTGGGTGAAGGAGCGCCAGAAGCCGATGCCCTTCATCTCCTGGTGGAATCGATCGATGTCCACCGCGGGCAGGATCGTGGAGCCCGTCGTCGTGAATCCAGAGACGGACTCGAACACTGCGTCGACGGGCGACGCGATGAGTCCGGAGAACAGGTACGGCAAGGCGCCGAGCATGCCGGCGACCACCCACACGAGGCCGACGACCGCCAGGCCCTCGCGCCGGTAGAAGTCGGGGCGCCCCTCCTCGGTCAGGCGCGAGCCGCGGTTCGGCAGGATCAGCATCGCGCCGATCGCGCCCGAGATGAGCGCCGAGAGCGCGCAGGCGCTGACGCCATTGGGCTCGTCGAAGTAGTAGGCCACCGCCGCCGGCACCAACAGGAAGACTGCGACGATCAGGCTGACGCAGCCCAGAAGCCAACAGACGGCGCGCAGGTTCAAGTCAGGCCCCCCGCGACGCGCCGAAGATCTCGAGAACTCGGTCGACGTTCTCCGGCAGCGCGAACACGATGACGTGGTCACCGACCTCGACGACGGTGTCTCCGACGGGAACGAGCGACTCCTCGCCCTTCACGACGGCACCGACCACCGCCCCTTTCGGAAGGCCGAGCGACTTGATCTTGACGCTGCTCTTCTTGCCGGAGAAGTTCGCAGTGACCTCGAGCACTTCAGCTTTCCCCTCGCCGACGACAGCGATCGCCGAGACCGACCCGGACCGAACGAAGCGCAGGATTCGGTTGGCGCAGAGGATCCGCGGTGAGATGGCCTGGTCGATCCCGAGCAGGTCGTAGATGTGCCGGTAGGTCGGCTTGTTCACGAGCGCGATCGTCCGCTCCGTGCCCAGCGAGTGCATCAGCAGGCACGTGACCATGTTCTGCTCGTCATCGCCGGACGTCGCGATGAAGACGTTGGCCTCGCCGATGCGCTCTTCCTGCAGCATCTCGAGGTCGCTCGCGTCACCGTCGAGAACGATCACGCTCCCGGGGAACTCGGCGGCGAACGCCTTCGCGCGAACCGTGTTGCGCTCGAGAACGCGGATCGTGATCCCAGGGACCTCGAGCAGGCGTCGCGTGACGGCACGAGCGATCCCGCCGGCCCCCATGATCACGACGCTCCTGCGGCGCTCCATCGGAGCTCCGCAGGCGACCTCGAACGCGTCGAGGGAGTGGTGCTTGCCGATCGCCCAGACCTGCTCGCCCTCGGCGAGCCGGTACTCACCGGTCGGGATCTCGAAGTGGTCGCCGCGCATGACGGCCGCGATCAGCACGCCGCTCGGCAGGTCCAGCTCCGCCAGGGTGCGCCCGCCGAGCTTGCTGCCCGACTCGATGCGATAGCGGCGTGTCTGGATGCGCCCGCTGGCGAAGGTCTCGACCTCCAGCGCATGGTGCTCCCGAACCGTGTTGACGATCTCCTCCGCCGCGAAGTCCTCGACGGAGAGGACGACATCGAAGCCCAGCGCTTGCTTGTAGAAGTAGCGGTAGTCGTTCAGCCGCTCCATGTCCCGCAGGCGCAGGATCACGCGCTTGGCCCCGAGCTCACGGGCCAGGACGGCCGTCAGCATGTTGGCCTTGTCGTTGTCCGTCACGGCGACGAGCAGGTCGCACTGTGAGACCCCGGCGCGCGTCAACACTTCGGCATCGGCCGCGTCGCCCATGACGACCTGGACGTCCAAGGACTCCATGATCCGTCGAGCCTTGACCGGATCGGTGTCGATCACGCTCACCCGGTGCCCCTCGCGAGAGAGGATGTCGGCGAGGTGGTAGCCCACTTCGCCGGCGCCGATCACGGTGATGTCCATGGCGGAGACGATAGCAACTCGCTCCCGGCGATTCCCTCGTGGTCGAGGGAGAGCCGAGTTCCGTGAGAGGGGGCCGGTACGCGGGGGCCGGGGCCCGCGAGATCGGGGCGGCTCCACGCCGCTCCCCCGTCGCAGTCCTCGGACCCGCGCGTGGAGCACAGGCCTCCCCTCGGAGCTCGCCCGGGGCGGAGGGGCGCGAGCCGGAGACTCGGGCCCCTACGAACGGTTCGAGTCGCGGAATCCGGGCCGATCGCCGCGCGCCGGGATCCAGTCCGGCCACGGCCCGCTCGAGGGCCGCCTCGCCTCGCCGTCCCGCGTCCTCAACAGACGCCTCGTGATGACGTTGTAGATGGGCTTACCGACGCGTCGCCAGATCAGCGAGAGCGGCCCGCGCCGCGCTCCGTGACCGCGACCGTGCTCGACGCCGGCCGACGCCGGGCCGCGGCCATCGCGCGTGTATCGCCTGCGGTGTTTCTGCACGTGTCGCAGGTCCTCGCGGCAACGCATGCGAAAGCCGCGGCCCTGGCTTCGGTGCACACTCGCGAGCTGGAAGTCGATCAGAAAGGGAAAGCCGTCCTCGCCGACGAGCAGGTTCTGCTCCTTGTGCAGGTCGTTGTGGCAGACGCCCCGCGCGTGGAGCGCCTCGACGAGCGTGTCGAGGTGGTCGAAGTAGTCCTCGGGCAGGCTCGACGCCAGATGCAGCGGCTCGCCCGCGAGCCAGGTGCGCAGGAGGACGTCGCGCGCACGCGGCGCGCGGCCGGAGGCGCTCGGCGCCCGCTCCGCGGCCTCGTCCCGGACCACCGACGGCGTCCCCACCTGACCGCACAGCTCCTCGAGGGCCAGACGCTCCCGCCGCAGCAGAAGCCGCGCGACGATTCCGGAGCCCGGGATCCGGGCCCCGCAGGCCACTCGCCGCAGCAATGCGCCCCCCTGAGACCCCTTCAACCGCTCGACGCGACCGAAGCTGTCCTCCTTGAGCGTCTCCTGAACTTGCCACTCCTCCATGGGCCGCCTATTCTCCGGCGCGTGGACGGCGATTGCGAGTGACGGCAGCCAAGCAGCAAGAGCGCGCGAGCGCCGACACCGCCCCGATGCGGGGAGCGATCCGCCTCCGCGGGCTGACGCGCTCGTTCGGTGAGCACGTGGCCCTGGCCCCGATGGACCTCGACATCGGCCCGGGCGGGGTCACGGGGCTCCTGGGCCCCAACGGGAGCGGCAAGAGCACCCTGCTACGCACCTTGATCGGGCTCGTCCCCCGTCACGGCGGCGACGCATGGCTCGACGGCGTCCGACTCTCCGGGGACGGCACGGCGATTCGGGAGCGAAGCACCTTCGCTCCCGGCGAGCTCGCCTTCTACGGCGGCATGCGAGCAGAGGCCCAGCTCGACTGGCTGCTGGCCGGGCGCAGCGCCGAGGAGCGCGCGCGTGGGCGTCGGACCGCCGAGGACCTCGGACTGCCGCTGCACGACCGCGTCCGCTCCTACAGCCACGGCATGAAGCGCCAGCTGCTCTTCTCCGCGGCCCTCGCCCCACGCGTTCCGGTCCGCATCCTCGACGAGATCACAGAGGGACTCGACCCCTCCAAGCGTGGCGTCGTCCTCGAGCTCCTGCGCGAGGACGCCGCGTCGGGCACGACGATCCTGCTCTCCTCTCACCACCTCGCCGAGGTGCGCCGCGCCTGCGACGCCATGATCTTCATGCGCGCCGGCGAGAAGCTCTCCGAGGAGAGCGCCGAGGAGATCCAGAGCCGCGCGCGCCGCACGCTGCAGCTGCACTACCCCACGAACGTCGACCGCGGCGCAGTCGCCCGCGTTGCCGAGGCGAACGGCGCCGAGCGAGTCACCGGCGACGGCGGCCGGGTCGTGCTGCTCCTCCGCGACGAGGACCCGCGGCCCATGCTCGCCGCGCTCTGCAGCGCGACAGAGCTGCCGCCGCCCGCCCGTATCGAGTACGGCGAGCTCTCGCTCGAGGACCTCTACCGTGACCTCTACGGCACGGACGCCTGCTGATGGAACGCACGCTGCGCGCCTACTTGCTGCCGGCCATCGCGTACTTCCTCCTGCTGGAAGCGATGCTCGCGGCCGCGCTGCTGTACTGGCCGAACTTCCAGGAGAACATCGGCCAGCTCAAGGCGATGGCGCCCATCGACATGCTCAAGGACATGGTCGATCAGCTGGGGCAGGGCGGCATCGAGGCCTATGTCGTCGGCCAGCACTTCTTCAAGGGCTGCAACACCCTCGGGACGGCCGCCGCCGTCGTCTTCTCCGCCGGTGCGGTCGCCGGTGAGGTCCACCGCGGGACGTTCGAGCTGTGGCTCGCGCGCCCCTTCAGCCGCCGGCGCCTGCTCCTCGAGCGCTGGATCGTCGGCGCGCTCGCGCTGACGCTGCCGATCTTCCTCACCACTTTGACGATCCCCTGGCTCTTGAGCTTCGTCGACACGGAGGTCGCGCTCGGCCCCCTGATGCTCGGCGCGCTGCACCAGTCGATCTTCCTGCTGGGTTTCTACTCGCTGACCTTCTTCCTCTCGACGCTCTTCGACAATCCGATGGCGATCGCGCTGTCGGTGCTGTTCGGCACGACGCTCGCCTTCTCGATCTACCTCGTGAAGGTGCTGACGCACTGGTCCGTCTACCGCCTGGCCGACATCGAGGTCTTCATGAAGATCATCAAGCGCGGCGAGCTGGACCCGGTGCAGGTGGGCTCGCTGGTCGGCGTGACCGGCCTGTTCCTGGTGCTCTCGATGGTCGTCTTCCAGCGCAAGGTGCCCTGAGCCGCCCGAGGGATCAGAACAGCCGGGCGAGAGTGGCGCGCAGCTGGAATCCGAGCGCCGTCCCACGCTGGTACTTGGGGGCCTGAGCAACGAGACGCGAGACGTCGGCGTACGACGCGCGCGCTTCCTCCTTGCGACCGAGGGCGGCCAGAGCCCGGCCGCGCCAGTACGCCGAGCGCGGCGAGGGCCCCTGAAGCGCCTCGAAGCGCTCGAGGCTCACGAGCGCCTGCTCCGCCTGACCGGCGCCGAGTCGCGCCTCGCCCAGGAGCAGCAAAACCTCGCCGTAGGCGTGCCGCTCGTCGAGCTCCGCCGCGTGCGCCAGCGCCTCGACGCCGCCCGTTCGATCCCCCGTGCGCAGCCGCGCCTGACCCAGTCGATAGTGCCACTCCGGGTTCTCGGGCTCCCAGTCCACGGCCTCCCCCAGGGGCGCGAGCGCCTGCGCCGGGCGACCGTTCAGGAGCAACAGCCGGCCCAGCTTGCCCCGCATCTGCGGTGTGTCGACCTGGCCGAGCTCGCGGGTCTGGGAGGCGAGCCTGCGCTGGGCCGACCACCAGGCGCCCCCCTTCGCCACGACCGCGCTGACGAGGATCGCAGCAAGGAAGAACCCGAACAGCGGAACTCGGAAGAGGCCGCCGACCAGCGGCAGCTGCCGCAGAACGAACAGCGCCACGAAGACGGCGAGGAAGTAGCCCAGGAATCGCACAGCGCGATTGAATACGCTCCGCCACCGACATGGCTAGCGAAAAGGAGGACACGGGCGCGAAGCGGCGCGCCTCACCGCGCGCCCGGGCCCTGGTGCGCCGAGAGCTCGGGCGGACGCTCGGCGCCGGGATCCTGCTGCCCGCGCGTGCCTTCGGGCAGCTCGGCTATCAGCTCGAGCTCGCCGCCAAGGTGCGCGAGGACCTCGCCAGTCACCCGACCTTCGCGCCCGACGAGCGCGAACTCCAGCTGCCCGACCGACCCCTGCGGATCTTCGTCAGCTGCGCGGAGGCCTCCGGCGAGACCCACGCGGTCAACCTGGTTGCGGCGCTGCGCGCCGTCCTCGCGGAGCACGGAGCCCCTGAACCCGAGCTCGTCGGCCTCGGCGGTGAGCGCCTGCGCGCGGCGGGCGTGCGCACCGTCGGCGACCCGGTGCGCAGCGCGCGCATGGGGTTCTCGGGCGTTCTCGGCGCGCTGCCGTTCTACCTGCACCTGCTCGAGGACGCCGCGGACGCGCTGCTCGCCAGGACCGACCTGTACATCGGCGTCGACTCCCCTGCCTTGCACGTCCCGCTGGCGCACATCGCGCGCGGCGCCGGCGTGCCCGCCGTTCAGTACATCACGCCCCAGTACTGGGGCTGGGCGCCGTGGCGCGTGAAGGGCTTCCGCCACGCCGTCGATCGGGCCCTCTCGATCCTGCCGTTCGAGCCCGCGTGGTTCGCCCGCCACGGCGTCGCCGTCGAGCACGTGGGCCATCCGCTGCTCGACGAGCTCGAGCCGCTGGCGATCGGCGACGGGAGTCCGCCCGCAGAGGGCGGGCGGAGAACCCTGGCCGTCCTTCCCGGCAGCCGTGCCTCGGTGATCGCGCGCAACCTGCCGCTCATGCTGGAGACGCTGCGTGCTCCGCTCGAGCAGGAACCCTCCTGGCAGCTGTGTCTCCTGCAGAGCAGCGACCAGCACCTCGAGCTCCTCGAACGCTGCGTCCGCGAGAGCGGTCTCGATCCCGAGCGCGTGCGCATCTCACAGGACCTCGAGAACGAGCTGCAGAGCGCCGAAGCCGCGCTGTCGGTCTCCGGCACGATCCTGATCCACCTCCTGCGCAGGCGCCTGCCGACCGTCGTGCTCTACCGCCTCTCGAGCGCCTCGGAGGAGTGGCTCGGCCGCCACTTCCTCACGGTCCCCTACTTCTCCTCCGTCAACCTGCTGTCGGGGAGCGAGGTCTACCCGGAGTTCAGCTTCGCCGGAGACGAGCCGCCCGCCGGATTGCGCGCGGCCGTCGATCGTCTCCTCAGCGACGCGGGCTGGCGCGCCGAGGTGCGTGGGGAGCTCGAGGTCGCCGTCCAACGCCTCGGTCCGCCGGGCGCCAGCCGCCGTGCCGCCCTTGCGGCTCTGGCCTGCGTGCCCCGATAATCGGGCCCCAAGACCTCTCCATGGCCGCTTCCGCAGATTTTCCCGACTCCTGGCTGAAGAACACGACCCCCCAGGAGAAGGAGGGGGTCATGGGAACGGAAGTCACTCAGCTCATGCTGGCCACGAAGCAAGGCGACCTCGCCGCATTCGACTCGTTGGTCGAGAAGCTCCGTCGCCGCGCGTTCTTCGTGGCCAAGTCCCTGGTCGGCTCGCGAGAGGATGCCCTCGACCTCGCCCAGGAGACCTTCCTCAAGATCTTCCGCGCCCGTGAGACCTTCCGCGACGGGGAGCCCTTCCTCCCCTGGTTCCACCGCGTGCTGCGCAACACCTGCTACAGCCACCTTCGCAAGCGCGGCCGCCTGCGCAAGGTCTCCCTCTCCGCGACGGCCCCTGGCGGCGACGAGGACGACGGTGACTGGCAGCTCGAAGACCCGCGCGCCGCGGACCCGTCCGATCGCCTGCAGGCCGACGAGCAGTCCAGCGCGTTCGACGCGGCGCTCGAGAAGCTGTCCGCACGCGATCGCGAGATCCTCTCCCTGCGCCACTTCCACGGCCTGCCCTACAAGGCGATCGCCGAGTCCCTCGACATCCCGCAAGGAACCGTGATGTCCCGCCTCTTCCACGCTCGCAGGCGACTGCGCGAGCAGCTGGCCGGCACTCTCGACGCCATGCCCGATCCGACAGGAACCGAGATCCAGGCCCTGGGAGACGTCTCCTGATGGACGCCATGGGACACCCCTCACGAGACGACCTGCTGGTCATGGCCTACGTCGACGGCGAGCTGGCCGACGACCAGCGAGCGATCTTCGATCAGCGCCTGGTGAACGAGCCCGAGCTCGTGCGCCAGGTGGCCGCCTATCGCAAGCTCGAGGTCCTCGCGCGCCACGTCGCGCCACCGGAGCCGGCGGACCACGAGTGGCGCCGCATCCGAGAGGAGCCCGTGCGTCGCGCGGGCGTGGGGCTGGGCTGGCTGCTCCTCGCCGGCGGCGCGTTCGTCGTTGGCCTCTATGTGCTCGTCGAGGTGACTCGATCGGACGCGACCCCCCTGCAGAAGTTCGGTGTCTGCGCACCGGTCGGCGGCTTCCTGCTGCTCCTGCTCATCCGCCTGCGCGACCGCGTGCGGCTCTATCCCTACGATCCGTACACCGAGGTGCAGCGATGATGCTCGTGACGACCAACTCCATCCCGGGGCGCGACGTCGCCGAGGTCTTCGGCATCGTTCGCGGCACGACCGTGCGCGCGCGGCACGTCGGGCGCGACATCTCGGCGTTCCTGACGAACCTCGTCGGCGGCGAGGTCGAGGAGTACACGAAGCTCCTCGCGGAGGCCCGCGAGCAGGCGCTGGATCGCATGCGCGCCGAGGCCCTGGCGCTCGGGGCCGACGCCGTCATCGGCCTGCGCTTCACGGGGACCGAGATCGCGTCCGGCGCCGCCGAGATCCTGGTCTACGGCACGGCCGTCAAGCTCGCGCCGTAGCCCGCCGGCTCACTTCGTCACGCGGATCTCGTCGATCGGCTTGCGCTCCAGCGACGGGACCTCGCAATCCGGCGTCGGGTAGCCGACCGGGATGAGCATGTAGGCGCGCTCGTTGTCCGGGCGCTCCAGGATCTCCTCGAGGAACTTCATCGGGCTCGGCGTGTGAGTCAAGGTCGCGAGCCCTGCGCGGTGCAGAGCGACGAGCAGGAAGCCGAGCGCGATGCCGATGGACTCGTTCGTGTAGTAGTACTGCACCTTGACGCCGTCCTCGACACCGAAGGCCTTGCGGAAGAGGACGATCAGGGCTGGGGCGACCTCGAGGAACTCCTTGTTCGCGTCCGTGCCGAGCGGCGCGAGGGCCTTCAGCCACTCGTCGTTCATCCGTCCGCCGTAGTTCTGGCGCTCCTCCTCCTCCGCTGCCTCCCGGATCCGTCGCTTCACCTCGGGGTCGGTGACGACGACGAAGGTCCACGGCTGCTGGTGCGCTCCCGAGGGCGCGGAGCCCGCGCAGCGGATGCACTCGTCGAGCACCTCGGGCGGGACCGGGTCCGCGCTGAAGTGGCGCACACTGCGGCGCCGCGCCAGGTCGTTCGCGAAATCCTCGGCGCGACGGGCCATCTCGGCCGGCTCCAAGCGCTGGAAGTCCAGGGGGACGAAGTCGTGCTCGCTCATGCGGATTGGGGGGCCTGGGGGAAGCCTGCTGCGTCCTCGGCGTCCGAGAGCGCAGGCGGCGCCGCGAGAAGGGTATCCTGAGCGCCGGAATGAACCCAGCGCGCCCCGCCCCGTTCGCTCCGACCCCCCGACTCGGACACGCGCAACCGACATGAATTCGATTCTTCGCTCCGCCTTCCTCGCCCTCGCCCTGACCCCCGCCGCCGCCTCCCTGGGCGGCACCGCGCTCGCTGCCCCGGCACGCAGCGTGAGCTCCGTCCGCCCGGCCGCGCAGGCCGTCGACCTCAAGACCGAGATCGACACGAGCATCCGCTGGCTCCGCAGCAAGCAGTCGCCCGACGGGAGCTACGGCGCCTCGGTCAAGAGCACCGCCTGGGCCCTGCAGGCCTTCGCGATGTCGCCCCGCAAGTACACGCGCCGCGACGGACCGTTCGTGGCCGCAGCGCTGGAGTACCTCCAGTCGAAGCAGAACCCCGAGACCGGTGGGATCTACGACAAGGACGCCGAAGGCTTCCAGCGTTCCGAGCAAGCCGCGCTCTCCTGGCTCGCCTTGAGTCAGTTCGACGACGCCGCGAGCGACGCCGTGCGCAAGAAGCTCGAGGGCTACTTCGAGACGCCGCTCAAGCCGTCGCCCTGGAAGAAGCGCATGAAGGCCGCGGCCGAGATCGAGGTCAACCGCTGGCTCTCGAGCCGCAAGCCGGACGGCTCCTGGGAGGGACTCGAGGGATCGATCGTGCGCACCTCCGAAGGCATCCTCGCTCTCACCGAGTGCCGCTCGGTGCTCGAGCCCAAGGCGGGCCCCGCGGACAGCGCGACGAAGTTGCCCAAGTTCGACGAGGCCGATCGCGGCGCCGCCGTCGCCTCGATGCGCCGCGGCGCGTTGTTCCTGCTCGCCTCGAGCGAAGACGGACTCTGGGGCGCGCCCGGCCAGCCGGACCTCGGCCTCACCGCGATGGCGCTCGGCGCGCTGCAAGAGCTGCCCACGCCGCGCGACGAAGGCGTCCAGCAAGTCATCGACAAGGGCTTGATGTGGCTCGCTGCGCACCAGGACGAGGCGGGTGCGATCCACGACGGCAAGCTCAAGAACTACCTGACCTCGGCCTCCATCCTCGCGCTGGCGAAGAGCGGCGACGAGCGCTTCAAGGACGTCATTGGCAAGGCGATGGTGTTCCTCGTCTCTCTCCAGGCGGATGAAGGCGAGGGCTACACCGACGGCGACCTGTACTACGGCGGCATCGGCTACGGCGGCGACGAGCGCCCGGACCTCTCGAACCTGCAGATGGCCCTCGAGGCCCTCGACGCCGGCGGTCTCGACAAGGGCGACGCCGCCTTCAAGCGCGCCCTGAAGTTCCTCGAGCGCACGCAGAACCGCTCCGAGTCGAACGACGTGAAGATCGAGGAGGGCGGGGTGACGATTCGCCCGGGCGACGACGGCGGATCGGGCTACGCGCCCGGCGACTCGAAGGCCGGCTTCGAGACGCTCGCCGACGGGACGAAGATCCCCCGCTCCTACGGCTCGATGACCTACGCGCTGCTCAAGGGCTTCATCTTCGCGGGGCTCCCCAAGGACGACCCGCGCATGCAGGCGGCCTGGAAGTGGATCCGCGAGCACTACACCCTCGACGTGAACCCCGGCTTCGAGGCGACCGGCGACCCCGCCGCGCCCTACCGCGGACTGTTCTACTACTTCCACTCGATGGCCCGCGCCCTCGACCTCTACGGCGAGGAGACGATCATCGACGGCCAGGGCAAGGCGCACGCGTGGCGCAGCCAGCTGTGCGGGCGCCTGATCGCGATGCAGCGCAAGGACGACGGCTCGTGGCTCAACGAGAACGCACCGAGCTGGTGGGAGGGCAACCCCGTGCTCGCCACGTCCTACGCGCTGCTCTCGCTGGGCTCCGCTCTCCCCGAGGAGTAGGACGAGAAAGCCCCCGCGCGTGCGGGATTCGAAGAGCGTCATGCCGCCGGGCACCCTCGTCGCGCGCGAGCGGACCCGGTGAGTCGCGCTCGGCTGCACTCGGAGGACCCCGCGCAGTCGAAGAGCAGGCGAGCCTTCCCCGGAGAGATTCGCTACCTTCGCGCCATGCCCAGGCACATCCGCGTCTATCGCCGCCTCGAGGGCGACCTGCTGCGCTCCGGCAAGATCGTGCTGCAGGTCGACGACAGCTTCTTCGATCTGACCGAGAAGCTCTGGGAGTCGGGATCGCCGCTCCTGCTCTCGACGCTCGCCGCGCGCGGCTGGTTCGAGCCGCAGCGCTTCGACGCCTGGCTCGACGAGGCCGAGCCGCCGCCCGCGCGGCCGATCGCCGCGGACGACGTCCTGCTGCCGCCGCTGCTCCCGACCGAGGTCGGGAAGATCCTCGCGCTAGGCAAGAACTTCCGCGCCCACGCCGCGGAGTTCGACGAGGCCGTCCCCGAGGAGCCGATGTTCTTCAACAAGCTCCCGGAGACCATGCGCGGCCACAACCAGACGATCTCGCCGCCCAAGGGCTACGCGGGACGCCTCGACCACGAGGCCGAGCTCGCCGTCGTCATCGGGCGTAAGCTCGAGCGCGTCGACCAGGAAGCGGCGTTCGAGTCCGTCGCCGGCTACATGGTGGCCAACGACCTCACGCTGCGCACGACGCAGGGCGCCGACCGCGCGCTGCAGTATCCCTGGTTCCGCTCCAAGAACTTCGACGGGGCCTGCCCGATCGGGCCGTGCTTCGTCCCCGCCGCGCAGCTCAACCCCTCGGAGCTCAAGATCAGCGCGTTCGTCAATGGCCGCTCACGCCAGGAGGCTCACCTGCGCGACATGGTCGTGACGGTCCCTCACGCGATCTCGTACCTCTCACAGCACGTCACGCTGCGCCCCGGAGACATCATCCTGATGGGCACGCCGGCGGGCGTCGGCCCGCTGGAGAGTGGCGACGAGGTCGTCTGCACGATCCCGGGCATCGGCGAGCTGCGAACGCTCGTACGTCGCTAGCCGTACGTCTCTCCGCAGCGGCGCCCCTGCGCGGAGCGAGGTCCACCGCGCCACGCCAAGGATGGCTCCGCGCCGCGTGCCTACCGAACGGGCTCGAACCAGACGACGGCCGAGCCTTCCCGAGCGAGGGCCGTCGGGTCCTCACGGTCGACCTCGCCGGTCAACCAGGCATCGAGCGCTCGCCAGCCGTCGAGCCGCAGCTCGAGGCGCCCCGGCGGACGGTCCAGCTGCAGCCGGAAGCGTCCCTGGTCATCGCTGCGCCCCACTCGCTCGCCATCCGCGAAGAGCTCCACGTCGGCGAGCGGGCGCGCCGCGCGCACGAGCGCCGCGCGCGACCAGGAATCCTCGCGCGGCAGCGGAAGCCGCGCGCTCGACGCGTCCCGGAAGATCAGCTCACAGCCCCAGCCGGGATCGAGCTCGATGACCCCTGGCAGATCTTGCTCGGAGCTCCACGAGAGGGAGCTCCCCCACCGCGGTCGGAAGCCGTCGCGCCACAGGCGCCAGCTCGAAGCGGGCACGTTCGGACCGAGCCACGCAGCGCTCTCACCCGCGGCGATCTCGCGCCCGCTCGGGAACCACCAAGCGGGCGACGAGAGGTGCAGCCCGTAGGCCTCGAACGGCTGCTCGGTGCCCGCGGCGCGGACCTCAGGGGCCCACTCGAACAGGGGGTCGAGCGGCGCGAGAGAGAACGCGACTCCGTCCTCGAGAGCGGACGCATCGACCTCGATGGACGCCGGCTCGTAGCGTCGACCGTCCAGCCCGAAGACCTCGAGCTCGTAACGGCTCGGCGGGAGCCCGGCGAAGATCCCTGCGACGCCCACGCCCACCCGCTCGGTCTGCGCGAGCCAGCCGTTCTGCATGCGCGTGTGCAGGCTCCGGCGAACCGTCGGGTCGTCGAGCGAGCGCAGGCTCACGACCGCCTCCGGCGCGTCCTCCTCCACGCCGCTCCCGATGATCGCGAGCGGGAGATCCACGAGCCCCTCCAGCGCGGCGACCTCGTACACGGCGCCGTCGGCGTGGCCACCCTCGACGTCGACGTGGACGTGCACTTCCGGGAGGCCCTCGGGGCGCAGGTGGAGATCGTGGTGGCCAGGCTCGACACCGTCGAAGCGGAAGGCCCCCTCGCCGTCGGTGCGCGCCAGAACCGGGCCCAGGAAGACGCGCGGCGTCTCGCTGCCGGACTCGGGGTACAGGCGCACCTCCATCTCGCGCAGCGGCTCACCGTTCGTGTCGCGCACGACGCCGCCGAAGCTGCCGTACTGCACGAGCTCCAGCGCCACGGGCTCCACCTGCACGCCTCGCGTCGACGGCACCGCGGCGCGCGCGAACCAGTCCTTGTAGCGCAAGCGCAGCTCGACGAAGGCGGTGCGCTGCGCGTCGTGCGACCGCTCGACTTGCAGGTAGCGCAGCCGCGGCGGATCGCCCGGTCGCAGCACCTGCCAGCTCCAGGGCCGGAAGGTGCCGTCCTGCGCGCGCTCGACGACGCGCGCCTCCCAGCGCGCGGGTTCGGACGCCGCCGCCTCGAGGAACGCGAGCGAGTAGCTGGGGCCCGGCTCGACCCGCACCACGTGCACGGTGGGCTCCGGGAGCGCGGGGTCGTGGTCGACGACTTGCTCGCCGGGCGGGCACCACGGGCCGTCCGGATCGAGTCCGCAGGAGACGCGCACCTCCCCCGCGGGGAGCGCCGACTCGGCGAGGAAGTGTCCGGTGGCTGTGGCGCGTACGACCTGCGGCTCTCCTTCGGTGCCCTGCAGCCGCACCCAGGCGTCCGGCCACGGCTGCGCGGTCGCCGAGTCGACGACGCGGCCTCGCGGACGCTCCGGAGCCGCGTCCGCGAACAGCGCCGCAGCGGCGCGAGCCTCGGCGAGCCGGGCCTCCGCACGGGCGGCGCTCGCTTTGGCCTCCTGGGCAGCGGACGCCGCCGCAGCCTCGGCCTGGGCAGCGGCGCGCTGGGCCTCCTCCGCGCGCCCGCAGGCGGCGAGCGCGACGGCGAGAGCCAACCCGAGCGTGCGGACGAACTGCCTCACCGGGCGCCGGCCTTCGGCCGCGCGATGCTCTTCGGAACGGTGAACTGCCGGTGGCCCTCGATCCCGCCGAGGAAGCCGAAGCCCGACTGCCGCGCGCCGACCCAGGGCAAGCCCGGCGCACCGCCGAGGTACTGATTGACGCCGACCTGACCCGCGTGGATGCGCCCCGCCATGCGCAGGCCGCGCGCCTCGTCCGCGGTGAACACGTTGGCCCCGAGGCCGTAGTGCGTGTCGTTCGCGAGCTGCACCGCCTCGTCCTCTGCGCCCGAGAAGCGCGTCAGGCTGACGACCGGCCCGAAGGTCTCCTCGTGCGTGATCCCCGCCTCGGCGCCGACCCCCGTCAGTACGACGGCCGGGTGGAAGTAGCCCTCGGACGCGGGCACCTCGCCGCGGAAGGCGACCTCGGCGCCCGCCTCCACAGCGGCGACGAGCTGCGCCTCGACCTTCGCGCGCTGCTCGGCGCTGACCATCGGACCCATGTCGATGCCCTTCTCGAAGCCGTCGCCGCAGCGCCAGGCCTTGGCCTTCTCCAGCACGCGCGCTTCGAAGTCGTCCGCCACCGAGTCCGCCACGTAGACGCGCTCGACCGAGCAGCAGACCTGGCCCGCGTTGCGCAGGCTGTGTCGTACGGCGCACTCGGCGGCCGCCTCGAGGTCGGCGTCCTCCATCACGATCAACGGGTCCTTGCCACCGAGCTCCAGCACGAGCCGCTTCAGGTCCCCCGCCGCGGAGGCCATGATGCGCTTGCCGGTCGCGCGCGAGCCGACGAAGCCGATCATGTCGACGTCGCTCGCGACCAGCGCAGCGCCGGTCGCGCCGTCGCCCTGAACGAGCTCGAGCACGCCGGGCGGGAGGTCGGCGCCGACGATCTCCGCCAGGGCTGCGCCGACGAGCGGCACCAGCTCGCTGGGCTTGAACACCACGGTGTTCCCCGTGCCGAGGGCCGGCAGCAGGATCTGCATCGGCATCCCGATCGGGAAGTTCCAGGGCGTGATCGCGGCGACGACGCCGTGCGGCGCGCGCACGAGCTCGACCGTGTTGCCCGCGGTGGCGTGCTGCTCGGGCTCGATCGCCTTCGCGATCTCCTCCAGCTCGGTGCGAGTGGCCTGGATCCAGCCGCGGGCCTCGCTCTTCGCCTGGGCGCGGGGCTTGCCCATCTCACGCGTCACGAGGTCGGCCAGCTCCTCGGCTCGCTCCTCGAAGCGCTGGGAGATGCCCGCGAGGCGCTCGAAGCGCTCGGCGACGGGCATGGCGGCCCACGCGGGCGCAGCGGCGCGGGCGCGGGCAACGGCGGCCTGGAGCTCGGCTTCGGAGGTGACAGGGACCTCGGCGAGGAGCTCTCCGGTGGCAGGGTTGCGATCCTGGATGACGTTCATGGCGAGCAGTCTAACGACCTCGCCCCAGCGTGCGAACCTGGTGCCCGGCGACCCCATGAGCCTCCAGGCCGCGAACTCCCCATCGACTCAGTCGAGCCAGCCGCCCGCCACCGCGAGGTCGGCACCGACGACGTAGGACGAGTCGCGCGACGAGAGCCAGACGGCCACGTCAGCGACCTCCTCCGGCGTCCCCGCGCGGCCGAGCGGAACGGAGGCGAAGCGCGCGGCGTCGCGCGTGTAGGCGTCGGCGTCCGCGTGCGGAACGAGCCCCGGCGAGATCGTGTTGACGCGTACGCCGTGCGGCGCCTCCTCGAGCGCGAGCGAGCGGGCATACACGGTGAGCGCGCTCTTGGCTGCCGCGTAGGCCGCGCTGCGCCTGCGCCCCTTGGCCCGCGCAGCGCCAGCGCAGCCGAACAGAACGAGCGTGCCACCGGACTCGCGAAGAGGCTCGCGCAGCGCATCGTAGAGGTGCACCGCGGTCATCACGTTGCTCTCGAACAGCCCGCGCCAGTCGGCCTGCTCGGTGTCTTCGAGCGGCGCGTCCAGGAAGTCACCGACCCCGTGCACGACGTGGTCGATCTTGCCGTCGATCTGGAGGATCCGCTCGACGAGGCGCTCCGTCGCCTCGGCGTCCGCGAGGTCGCAGCGGTGCGCGCGCGCGGCGTACTGCTCGCGCAGCGCTTCGCCGCGCTCCGGGGAGGAGCGCCAGATCGGGTGGACCTTGTCCCCACGCTCCTGAAAGCGGTCGGCGATCACGGCGCCCAGGCCGCGCGCCGCGCCGGTGACGAGGGTGACAGGTGCGGGGATGTGCATCCCGGCAGACTAGCCGATCCGAGACGGGCGCGGCGAGCAGGAGCCCCGCTCGGGCTCCAACCTCCCGCAATCCAACCGTGGACGACGAGTCCAGGCGCCGCAATCGGCAGCGCTGCGTCCGTCCCTACTCGAGCAGACCGGCGCGAGCCGGCGGCCAGAGGCGCACGTCGACCTTGCCGCGCACGAGGCGCGCGGGCACCTCGCCGAACTCTCGGCTGTCCGAGGAGTGCAGGCGGTTGTCACCCAGCACGAAGAAGTGATCGTCGCCGACCACGCGATGCAGCTCCGTGTAGGGATCGTCCTCGAGGGTGTACGTCTCGCTCTGCAGCTCGCCGTTGATCCACAGGCGCCCGTGCGCCATGACGATGTCGTCCCCCGGCAGGCCGACGACGCGCTTGATGTAGTCGACGGATGGATCGAGCGGGTACTGCAGGACGACGATGTCCCCGCGATCGACCTCCATGAACAAGTAGCTGAACTGGTCGATCAGGATCCGATCTCCGTCGTGGATGCCGGGCGCCATGGAGCTACCGCGGACGACGGAGAAGTTGAACGTGAACACGTAGAACAGGAAGCCGGCGGCGAAGACGCGCGCAGGCATGCGCAGCGCGGCGCGCCAGGTGTCCAGGAGGCCCCAGACCTCCGGCGCGGTGAAGGGGTCCGCAGCGGGGAAGGCGCCGGCGCCGTACGACTCGTCGGTCGCGGCCTGGCCGATGGAGGAGGCGAGGGCCAGGTCCTCCGTGTCGAGGGCCATGCGATGCGTCTCGGCGGGCGGCGCGGCGTGGCGCGCGCTGTCCGGGGTCGCCGTGGTGTTCGTCGGGTTCGGCTGGGGGGGCCGCATCCCTCCTCTGTCGACCAGAGGCCCGGCTCGGCTTGACGCCTGGTCCCTGCTGCGGGGCCCATCTGCGGGTCTGAGCGGGCGGCGAGCGCACCGATCCGCGACTTCGCGGTCCTGCATGCCCTCCCTGTCGACACGTCTCCGGAGACCCGAAGCGGCCCGCCACGCTTGCAATCGACCCCCCAGGCCGGAACAACAGGGCCGCATGACGGCGAACGGCACCCCCAAGGTCTGGCAGGCGACCTGGCTCGTGGCTCAGAAGGAGCTCGTGACGAGCTTCCGCGACAGGCAGATGGCGATCTACGCCGTCGTCCTGCCGATCTGCATGTATCCGGTGCTGTTCTGGCTCATGATCCAGGGGGCGCTGCTCGTCCAGGGCCGCCGCGAGCACACCGACGTGCACGTCGGTGTCGCCCACGCAACCGGGGTCGAAGTCCCAGCCGACCTGTACGAGGCGCTGTCCTACGCGCCCGGAGCGAGCGAGGTCGAGGAAGGCGTGCAGCCGCTCGAGTTCCTCGAGCCGCACACGCTCGGAATGCGGCACTCGCCGGAGGACGTCTGGGCCGAGCTGCGATCGGAGGACGCCGAGCACCCGACCGACGCGATCCTGTACCTCGGCGCCGATGGCGACGAGCCGGCCGTCCTCGCCCACGACTCGACCGACAGTCGCTCGGAGCTCGCCAAGCGCAGGCTCGAGCGGCGACTCGAACGCTACGCCGAGGAGCGTCGCGAGGCCGCCGCCGTGGAAGCCGGCGTCGACGTGCGGGCTCTGCGGCCCGTCGTCACCGAGACTCGCAACCTCGCGCCCGACGAGGAGATGGGCGCCTTCCTGCTCTCGATCATCCTCCCGCTGCTGCTCGTGGTCATGGCGGTCATGGGCGCGTTCTACCCCTCGGTCGATCTGACGGCGGGCGAGCGCGAGCGCGGCACCGCCGAGACGACGACGATCCTGCCGATCCCTCGACTCGCCGTACACCAGGGCAAGATCCTCGCGGTCTGCGCGTCAGCGCTGCTGGCGACATCGCTCAACCTCGTGGCGCTCGCGCTCTCGGCCACGCACCTCCTGAAGATGCTCGGCGATGGCGTCGACATCGAGATCGAGCTGCCGATCGCCGCGTTCTTCCAGGTCGCACCGCTCGCGCTGCTGTTCACCTTCACGGTCAGCGCCATCCTGACCGGCTTCGCAGCCCTCGCGCGCAGCTTCAAGGAAGGCCAAGCCCTCCTCGGCCCGGTGCAGATGATCTTCATCCTCCCGAGCATGGCCGGCGTGCTCCCCGGCCTCGAGCTCACCCCGCAGCTCGCGCTCGTCCCCGTGGTCAACGTGGTGCTCGCGTTCCGCGGGATGCTGCGCGGCGACGTCCAGCCACTCGAGTACGGACTGACCGCCCTCAGCCTGCTCGTCTACGCGGTGCTCGCGATCCTGTTCGCGCGCCGCATCCTCTCGCGCGAGTCCCTGGGACTCTCCAGCGAGACGATCCCGATCACGCGCCTCTTCCGCTTCCTGCGGTCGGACACCCAGTCACGATGAACTCTCCCGCCCCCTCCGATCCCCCCGCCATCCTCGCCGAAGGACTGCGGAAGTCGTTCCAGGACCCCGAGCGCGGACTCGTCGAAGCGGTCAAGGGCATCGACCTGCGCTGCCTGCGGGGTGAGATCTACGGCCTGCTCGGGCCCAACGGCGCGGGCAAGACGACGACGCTGCGCATGCTCGCGACGATCCTCTCGCCGACTGCGGGGCGCGCCTCGATCGACGGCGTCGACGTCGCGGTCGACCCGCTCGAGGTGCGGCGCCGCATCGGGTTCCTCTCGACGTCGACCGGTCTCTATCCGCGGCTCACCGTGCGCGAGACGCTGCGCTACTTCGGCAAGCTCCACGGCCTCGCCGGGGACGCGCTCGAGGCGCGTATCGAGGAGCTCGTCGCGGCGTTCGACATGGGCGGCTACGCGGACGGCCGCACCGAGGCCTTCTCGACGGGTCAGAAGCAGAAGGTCTCGATCGCCCGCGCCGTCCTGCACGAGCCGCCGGTGCTGATCCTCGACGAGCCGACGACCGGCCTCGACATCCTCGCTTCCAGCACGATGATCGAGTTCGTCGAGGAGCGCCGGGCCGCGGGGACCTGCATCCTGCTCAGCACGCACATCATGAGCGAGGCCGAGCGGCTCTGCGATCGCATCGGCGTCATCTGGGGCGGCGAGCTGCTCGCCGAGGGCACGCAGGCGGAGCTCTGCGAACAGACCGGCGAGGCTTACCTCGACGGCGTCTTCATGTCGCTCGTGCGCGCCGCCGGCTACGGCGCCGCGGAGGAGCCGACCGCTTGACCGACGGCCGCCCCCTGCGCGTCTGGCGCCTCGTGCTCGTCACGGAGCTGCTCGGGATCCTGCGTGATCGTCGTGCGCTCTTCGCGGGGCTCGTGTTGCCAGCGCTGCTCTATCCGCTCATGTTCCTCGGCCAGGGTTGGCTCGAGGACATCGCGGAGGAGACGCTCGAGGCCAAGGAGGTGCACATCGCCGTCGAGCTGGCGCAGCTCGATGAGGAGCTGCGCGAGCGCGTGCTGCAGCTCCTCGAGCAGCAGGTCCCCATCGTGATCGACGAGCTGCCTCCGGGCGCCTGTGACGCGATCGACGCCGCGCTGCAGGAGGGCACGCCCGAAGCGTGGATGCGCGAGAGCGAGCTCGCGCAGGACATCCTCGGGACCGACGGCGACCTGCTCCTGCACGCGCTGCCGGATCCGAGCGCGCCCGAGAATGCGCTCTTCCGCATGCACTTCGATGGCGCGAACGACGACTCGCGCGAGGCGCGCAGCCGCACCAACGAGGCGCTCGATACCCTGCGCGAGGAGCAGCGCACAGCGCGCTTCGCGAGTGACTTCGGCGGCGACCCCGCGGCCGGCTTCGTGTCGCGCTCGCTCGACCTGGCCAGCGACGAGGACAAGGGCGGAGCGCTGCTCGGACGCCTTCTCCCGCTCATCGCCGTCCTCGTGCTGCTCTCGGGCGGCAGCTTCGCCGCGCTCGCGGCCTTCGCGGGCGAGCGCGAATCCGGCACGCTCGAGACCTTGCTCGTCCAGCCGGTCGAGGGACTGAAGATCGTCCAGGGCAAGTTCCTCGCCGTGCTCACAGCGTCCTTCGCGACGCTCGTCTTGAACACGGCCAGTCTGCTCGGCTGCGTGGCCCTCGGGCTCGGCAAGCTCCCCGCCGAGGGCGCGGCCGGTGGACTCGGCATCGACCGCATCCTGCTCGGCGCGCTGCTGCTCGTGCCGGTCAGCCTGCTGGTCGCCTCCGTGCTCTGCCTCGTCTGCGGCAAGGCGCGCAGCTTCCGGGAGGGTCAGAACTACATCCTCCCGCTGACCCTCGTCGCCGCCCTACCGTCTGCGCTCGCGCTCTCCCCCGAGGTCGAGCTCGACCCGTTGCTCGCCTGCGTTCCGATCGCCGGGTCCGCGCTCGCGCTGCGCGAGGCGATGATCGGCAACCTGGCGTGGCTGCCGGGCCTGCTCGCGTTCTCGACCACGCTCGGCTACGCGTGGCTGGCGCTGCGCAAGCTCGGAACGCTGTTCGACGGCGAGCGCGCCCTGAGCGACTCGCGCGCCCCGGAGGAACTCGCCCAGCGTCGGGGCCAGTCGCGCGCGGCGCTGGCCTGGGGTTGGGGCGGGGTCTTCGCCGTCTACCTCGTGGGCGGCCTCGTGCAGAGCCTGCACCCGCTCTGGGGTCTCGCCGCGACTCTCTGGCTGCTGCTGCCGTTCGCCGCCTGGCGCGCGGCCCGCGGCACCGCACGCCGCGCCGGCGAGTCGCTGCGTGAGACCCTCGCCCTGCGATTGCCCGCGCCACACCACGCCCTCGCCGCCGTGCTCCTCGCGCCGCCCCTCGTACGCCTGGCCGAGACCTGGATCGTCTGGCAGCAGACGGTGCTGCCGCTGCCCTCCGGCATGACCGACGGCGGAGGCCTCGCCGAGGAGATCCTGTCGCTCTCCCCCGCCTCGCTCGTCTTCGCCCTCGCGGTCTCGCCGGGCATCTGCGAGGAGCTCTTCTTCCGTGGCGCGATCCTCTCCGGCCTGCGCCGCGACCTCCCGGCCTGGCGCGTGGTCCTGTGGCAGGCGGTGCTCTTCGGCGCGGTCCACGCCTCGATCTACCGCTTCGCGCCGACCGCAGTCCTCGGCGCCCTCCTCGCCGCGCTCACGCTCCGTACACGCAGCCTCCTGCCGGCCGTCCTCCTGCACATTGCCTACAACGGCTCCTTGGTCCTGGGCCACGACGCCCTCCCGTTCCTCTCGTCGCCCTGGACCCCCTACCTCGCCGTCCCAGCTCTCCTCCTGCTCGCCCTCCCGGGCCGAGGAACGCCCTGAAGCCTCGCCTTCGCCCCACCCCGCAAAACGACTCGAGCCGCGCCCTCCGAAGAGGGCGCGGCTCGCTGATTCGTATCGAAGCGCGTGAGGCCTGCGCGGTTCAGCCCCGCTGCCCAGGCCCGAGCAACGGTCTCACTCCGTTGCCACAGCCCTGAGCGCGACGGCCGAAGGCCGGAGCTGAAAACAGCAATGCCTCAAAGCGAAGGGCAGCAAGAAGCAGGTCCGCCCCGCCCCAACTGCCCGCCGGCCTCAGCCCTGCTTCTTGTTGCCCTTTGCCTTGAGATCGGCAACGGCCTTGCCGGAGCCCATGCCCATTTTCTTGACGCGACGACGTCCGCGGGTCGGGCCGCCGGACTTGAACTGGGACTTGGCCATGGCTGGATTCGGTGCAGGGGGTTCGTGGCATCCCGGAGGCTATGAAAGGGCGCTCCGAGCGAGTTCGAGCCGAAGGTTGTAGCGGATCGGCCGAGAGGCGACAAGCCGGGAAGGCGGCTTCTGGGCATTCGCTGGGGTCGACAGGGTCCCTATCGGCAGCTTCGCCGGCGGTGAGGAGCGCCAAACGCTTCCAGCTCGCCCCGCCGCGTGCCACCCTGGTCGGCCATGAAGGACCCCGCTGAGGCCACGCCCACCGACCCCAGAGCCGCTTCCGACCCGGAGGCGCGACTTCTCGGCCGTGACTGGATCGGGCCCGCGCTCCTGATCACAGGGCTCGTCACGCTCGCTCGCGTGGAGGTCCTGGCACGCCTGGCCACCGCTGAGCGGGCTCTCGACCCCCAGGCCGCCCGCTGGGCGGTCCTGGCGGACTGGCCCGCGGAGCTGGTGCAGGCCGGCCTTATGGCTGCGGCCAGCTGCGCCGTGGTCTGGGGCGCGCCCCCCGCCCGCCGCCTCCTCGGCATGGGGCTCGCGATCTGCTTCCTGCTCTCCGCGCTGACGGGCTGGCCGATCGCGCCCGCCGAGGCGATCCCCACCGGCGACGAGCCGGGAGTGCCGCCCCCGCTGCTGCTCGCGGTGGTCGCGCTCGGGTTCAGCCTGGGCATCGCAGGGGCGGCGCAGCTGTGCCGCAGACGGCCCGCGTTCGCGCGCGGGCTGGGCTCCACGCCAGCGCTCCTCGTGTGCGCGCTCGTCGGCATCGCCGGCCCCGGCTACCTCCTCCACCTCGCGGCCGGGAACGCGCCGCGCATGTCCATTCGCAACGTCGTGCTCGACCTCGGCGCGGACGCGAGCCAGTGGATCGTCGTCACCGAGTCACCGCGCCACGCCCCGACCTTCGCCGTTCACAGCTCGTACGCGGACCCGAGCCTCGTCGGCGCGGAGCACGACACTGGCGATCGACTGACGCTCGTCCTCCCGCCGCCGCTCGCGGTCGAGCTCGTCCTCCCGCCCGAAGCCGCGGGCACGCGGCTGCGCACCGCAGCGCAGCTCTCCGGCCATCTCACCGACCGCGGAATCGACATCCCCAAGCTGCGCAAGCCGTCCAAGCTCGACCGGATGGGTCTCGAGTCCGTCAGCGTGCGCTTCACTCTGGAGCTCGACGGCCAGGCCGTGTTCGAGGAGACCATCGTGCACCGTGGCGACGACAGCGGCGCCGAGCGAGTCTGGCGCCACGTCGGTGAAGGCGGCGAGGGGATCCCTGTCGAGCCCGGGCAACGCCTGACCCTGCGCACCGAATTCGCGGACGAGGCGAGCCGCGTCGCGTTCGAGGAGCGCGGCCTCACGTGCGGCTTCGGCGATCTCCTGCTCGAGCGCTGGGAGGAGGCTCCTCGTACGCGCGCGACGCCCGAGGCGCCCAACCTGCTGTTCATCACGATCGACACGCTGCGCTCCGATCGCATGAGCGGCTACGGCTATCGCAAGCCGACCACTCCCGTCCTCGACGAGCTCGCGCGCAGCGGGCTCCTGTACGAGCGGGCGTTCGCCACGTCGAGCTGGACCTGGCCGTCCACGGCCTCGCTCTTCACCGGGCTCGGGCCCTACGAGCACGGCGTGCTCTCGACGGACTCCTGCCGCCTCGACTGGGCCAACGAGACCCTGGCCGAGGTCCTGCAGAAGCGGGGCTACACGACGGCCGCGATCGCCTGCAACCCGCTGATCGATCGGTCGCGGCTGTTCGATCAGGGCTTCGAACGCTTCGACGACGCCTCGCGGCTGCGCAAGACGGACGAAGTGCTGGGCGAGATCCTCGCGACCCTGGACCAGCTGCGGGACGTGCGCTTCTTCCTGTACTTGCACCTGGTCGATCCGCACACGCCGCACACGCCGCTGCCCTCGGAACTCGAGCGCCTGGGCGGTGAGGAGCCCGAGGACTTTCCGACGCGCGTGGTGGCTGGCATCACCTTCGACGGCATGGACTCCTACGCGAGGCGTCTCCTCAACGGTGAGGACCACGATGTCAGCGGCCGCCCCAATCCCAGCTCCATCGTGCCGGACTCCCACGCCCGCTGGATGAGCGACCGCTACGACGCGAGCGTCGGGACCGTGGACCAGCACCTCGGTGACGTGCTGCGGCATCTGGAGGAGCTCGGGCTCGACGACCGGACGGTGATCGCCGTGACGAGCGACCACGGCGAAGAGCTGCTCGAGCACGGTGGACTGTCGCACGGCCACGCGGTGTGGCGAGAGCTCGTGCAGGTCCCCTTGATCCTCGCGGGCCCCGGCCTCCCCGAGGGCGTGCGCGTACGAACGCAGGTCTCGAACCGCCACCTCGCTCCGACCCTCGCTCACCTCGGCGGCGCGGTGCTCGATGCGGCGGCGGGCGGCGTCGACCTGACGGATCCGAACGCCATCGGGCGCGGTGTCGTCTACCAGACGTCGAAAGGCATCTGGAACGACCGCCGGAGCCTCGAGGTCATCGGCTGGCGCGACGACGAGTTCAGCGTCCAGTACGCGCGGGAGGCCGGCCCGTGGCAGCACTCAGCTGCACTCGGCGGACAGGCACGGATCTTCTCGGTCGAAGCCGATTGGGGCGAGCACACGAACCTGATCTCGGTGGAGGGCTACGCCGCTCAGGCGGGCGAGCGCATCACAGAGCTGCGCGAAGCGGTCCGGGCCCAGAGCGAGCGGCGCCGGGGCGGGGAGGTCGGTATCGCGGGCGCCGGATTGCGCTCGCTGCAACAGCTCGGGTACGTCGGCACGGACGAGGAGGAGAGTCCCCTTCCCGTCGACGATTCGAGCAACTCGGACGGCGACGGTCCCGCGCAGCAGAGCGAGCAATGAGCGGCCGCCGCATCTTCGTCGGCGACGTGCAAGGCTGCCTCGAGGAGCTCGAGCTGCTGCTGGAGGAGGTGCGCTTCGACCCCGAGCGCGACGAGCTGCACCCCGTCGGCGACCTCGTCAACCGCGGGCCGGACTCCCTCGGCGTGCTGCGGCTCGCGCGCCGCCTCGGCGCGGGCGGCGTGCTCGGGAACCACGACCTGCACGCGCTGCTGCGCGGCCGCGGCGAGCGCGGTCCCAAGCGACGCGACACGCTCGACGCGCTGCTCGCGGCGCCCGATCGCGACGAGCTGCTCGGCTGGCTCGCGCGGCGACCGCTCGTGCGCGCCTGGGACGACCTCGTCTGCGTGCACGCGGGCGTCTCGCCGACCTGGGTCGACCCGGTCGTGATGCTCGAGGGCCGCGACCCGCTCGACGGCTCGACGGAGACGGGCTTCGCGGTCGGCGTGCGCTGGTGCGACGCGAACGGAGAGCGCCCCGAGGCCGACTGGCCGCCACCGGGCGCCCCCTACCGTCCGTGGTACGAGTTCTGGCAGGAGCGCGCGGACGAGACGCGCACGATCGTCTTCGGCCACTGGGCGAGCGGTGGCCTCGTGGTGAAGGACCGCGTGCGCGGCCTCGACAGCGGCTGCGTCTGGGGCAAGCGACTCAGCGCCTGGATCGCCGAGGAGGACCGCGTCGTGCAGGTCGAGGCGAATCGCGTCTACTCGCCAACGTCGCTGCCGCCCACCGAGAGCGGCGACGGGGAGTCGACGGGTTCGGACGGTTCAGGTTCGGAGGGGCCGGGCTCGAGAGCGGACGGCTCCGGTACGTTGCCCGGCAGCG
>Ga0316204_10002887_pt1 | contig 36779 bp, 39 predicted proteins | sample 6monrhotite_MG_2_FD_205661 | JGI IMG/M metagenome (GOLD analysis project Ga0316204, IMG submission 205661) | Microbial mat bacterial communities from mineral coupon in-situ incubated in ocean water Damariscotta River, Maine, United States -... | ecosystem: Environmental > Aquatic > Marine >... | reverse complement strand
ACTTTCTGTTTTTGTTTCAGGGTGTTTCCCTTAAAGTTAAAAGCAGAGTTTGAGACAGCATATGCAAGCAACACGGCAAGCATGATAACTAAGATAGAAAATATAGCTAGTGAACGTATTTTATTTGTATTCATGAGGCCATTATAACAAAAATTTAATATTGAACAAACTATACAGTGATATAATAAAGCATTCTAGTTTTAAAAAATCATATAAGGATAGTCAATGACACACAATCAAGATTTAAGCGATAACATCACAAGGTTTGTTATCTCGTCGGTGGCCTTTGCTTTTTGTTTAGTTTGGGCATTAATTGGAGAGGCTGATATTAAAATCGTTGCCGTGGGTGTGACGTTTATGTGCTTTTTAAAGTATGGAATTGCTGTGGAGATGAGTTCTATTGAGGCAAATGGTTCACATTAGAACACGGTAAAACTATTATACTTAGATAAGTTTATTGCACTTATCTAAGGTCTACTTACATATTTCATCTATAAACGAGCCTAACAATCTGTTTAGTAAAGACTTCTTAAAACCTGTAAACAAAACAAGCCATGGCAGTCCCAAAGCGATGTTTACACACAGCTATCAGTAAACTCCCTCTGTATTAAAATCTGTAAACAAAATGTTTATGTTCATCACTCCAGATAAAACGTTCAGAGATCTTTTCAAAGGCATGTACAACAGCATTTTCTTTTTGAAACTCAGGTTCCTGCAACTCTTCTACTGCCTTGTTCCTTCCAAGATATTTTACAAAACCGTTAATAAGGCCTTTTGTCTGTGGCGTTACCTTATCAGAAAACTTTGAAAGCTGTGTTATCGCAACAATCTTTTTAGACTTGACAGGACAATGAAAATGGCATTGAACCACATCAGATACGATTTCAACATATTGAACAAGGGGATGAATTTGATCATAGGTAATTGCGTTTTTCAATTTATTTCCATGTATTGATTTTAGGTAATATAATTGTAGCAATAAATATACCAACAAATAATGTTCTTTAATATTATTTGTTGTTATTAAGAGGTTTTGTGTACTTTTGTAATCATTTCAATGAAAAATAATGATTATTGATTGTTTACACCATAAAACTCAGTTTTTAGTGATTAACACTTCTGCCAAGTTTTTCTTCAACGGATGAAATCTTTGATTTAAGCCTATTAGACTTATTACGACGTATATCAAACTTAAGAGATGAATACACCCGTTCACAGTCACTAAGACATTCATAAGCATCTTCTATAACTTTAAGCGCTTCTTTCATTGAATTACACTCTACGATCGTCCCCATAGGCGTCAATTGATAAGCAACACCACTTTTATCTATCATATCGATGATTTTACTTACATAGCCTGAGACCCCTGCTCCTTCTCGTCCATCGGGACTGGTTGGAAACATACTAAACTCTAACAATACTGACATACTCATATAATCGCCTTCATATTTTCTAAAATATTATCATCTTCTACTGCTGATATATTTTGTTCTTTTGCCTTATCCAAACTGTAAAAGGCGCGTGTAACAATATCATAATTATGATGAGTATGCTTCACACTTGTCACACCGATGAAAATACGGTTATCATTTCCTAAGGTTGCATGGTTACGTATAAAGTTTTCACTCATTTTAATAGCGTCTTGAATCTCCGTTGAGGCTAAAGCAATACAGGCACAGTGTTCGCTCAGAGATATTAATATATCTGTTTTGCGAATATACTTCCTAATATACTCAAAATGCTTAACATTTTCTGTACTTATTGCGGCTAAACAAAAAGGCACCTTATAACGTTCATATCTGTAATTCTCTATTGAGATCGCATCGAGTACCTGATCTTTTCCTTTTAATAAGCTCATTTTTGCAGGTGTTGTTATTGTATTCATAGTTTAGTCTTTATCTGTTTTTAACAGTATAACTATTCATGGTAAATATTGTGGTATTAAATCATATAATTTTTGATATATTTTTTCAAAATCTGTTGAATACACACGGGTTTGTGCAATTGAACTTATAAAATTTGTGTCTCTTTCCCAACGAGGTACTAAATGCAGATGGATATGTTCTGCTATCCCTGCTCCACCGGCCTTACCCAGATTCATTCCTATATTCACACCTTGAGCATTAAACCCTTCTTTTAAAAGCTTCACACCTTTTTGAGCCAAAGATGTCATATGTAACCAGACCTTAGGATCAAGTTCTTCTAAAGAGTCGGTATGAAAGTGTGGGATTATCATAAAATGTCCAGGCGTATAGGGATACTTATTCATAACAACAAAGCAGTGTTCGTCGCGGTAAAGGACATGTAAACCCTTATCCTCACTTGCATGTGAAGAGATATGACAAAAGACGCAACCTTCAATCTTTTTATTAGTGACGTATTCATCTCGCCAAGGGGCATATAATATATTTTCCATATTAAAAATTCCTGCTTTGTAAAATCAATCTATATACTAGCCTATAAAAAGGCAAAAACCAAATCAGGAAACAACATGACAAGACCAAGCGCAAAAACCTGTAACAAGATAAAAGGAATGATACCTTTGTAGATCTGCATAGTTGTGACCATATTTTTTGCTGCGCCTTTTAAAAAGAAAAGCGAAAGCCCAAAAGGCGGAGTGATAAAAGATGCCTGAAGGTTCATAGCGATTAAAATAGCAAACCAGATAGGGTCAATACCTAACTCTTCTAAAATAGGCACCATAATGGGCACTACAATAAAAGATATCTCTATAAAATCAATAAAAAAGCCCAAAATAAATATAACGATCATGGAAAAAGCGATAAAGACCCAGGGATCAGCGATATCATCTGAGAAAAACTCTAAGATAATGTCTGAGCCGCCAAGTTCATTAAAGACCAAGGAAAAAGCTGTTGCTCCTATCAAGATCATAAATATCATACCCGAAAGTTTTACCGTTGTCATCGTAGCATAATGCATCATATCAAAAGAAAAGCTTTTTTTATACACAGACAATATAACAGCGCCAAGCACACCAAAGGCAGCTGATTCAGTTGGCGAAGCGATACCAGCAAAGATAGAGCCCAAGACAATAAATATAAGCACTAAAGGAGGAAGAATTGAGTTTACGCTTATCCAAACACTCTGCTTATCAGCTTGTATCGCCGGGGCAACCTCTTTTTTAAAAAATGCATAGACTAAGATATAGGTAATATACAAGCCTACTAAAAGCATACCCGGAAGCACTGCTCCTTTAAACAAATCGCCTACACTTACACTCATCACATCACCTAAGATGATCAAAACAATTGAAGGCGGGATTATCTGACCTAAGGTACCTGAGGCTGCAATAGTGCCCGAGGATAAAGACGCACAATACCCGTGTTTTAACATTAAAGGAAGAGCAATTACCGACATCATAACCACTGAAGCAGAGACAATACCCGTTGAAGCAGCTAATATCGCGCCAACTAAAACAACTGAGATTGCCAAACCACCGCGTAAAGAGCCAAAAAGCCTGCTCATAGAAACAAGCAAGTCTTCCGCCATCTTACTTTTTTCTAAGACAAGTCCCATAAAGATAAAAAGCGGTACTGCCATCAATGTAAAATTACTCATAATCCCATAAATTCTAAAAGGCAGAAAATGAAATACTTCTAAACCAAGCTCAGGTGACATCAAAGCAAAGAACAGGGCAACTGAGCCAAAAACAAAGGCGACTTCAAAGCCCATCATCAATAATGTTAAAGCCACAAAGAACATAACAAAAGATATCATGCTCGAAGTACCTTAATACGCTTAATGACTTCACTGATGGATTGTAAGATAAGAAGAACAAAACTTAAGATCATCAGGCTTTTTACAACAAAACGATAAGGCAGCCCTCCTGGATCAGAAGAACCTTCCATTTGAGTAAAACTTTGAAGCACAAAGTCATATCCCATATAAATCACTAAAAGTGAAAACGGCAGTATCAAAAAGAGTTGAGAAAAAAGGTCAACGATAGCCTTAGTACGAGGGGAGAAGGTAGCATAAAAGATATCGACGCGTACATGGGCACCCTCTTTTAAAGCATACGCGATACCTAGCAAGATCACAAAATCAAAAAGATGCCATTCTAACTCTTGAAAGGCAATAGAGCCTGAATGGAAGAGATATCTTGAAAGCGCATCATACACAACAAGAAGTGTTAATACAAGCAAGATAAAGGCTGTTAAACGCCCTATGTATTCAGTGAGCGTATCAATACTTTTCATCTAATCCCTAGATAAAGTTCGGCGCATCATTAGCAAATAAGATAACATCACCACTAGCAGTTTGTTCGGACAAGACCTGTGTTAACTTTGACTTATCCGTAAGCATGATCTTTTTATTTACTTTGAGGTGTTTATCAAACAGTGCTGCGTTGAGTGCACCTGTCACAATAACCGTATCAAAGACCTTATTGATCTCTTCTATGAGCTCAAGGTTGAGTTCTTCAGAACTTTCAACCAAACCGGGCGTAACGATCACCTTATTGCCCTTATGTAAAGAACAGAGGTGAACACCCTCTTTCATACCGTCCAGGTTTCCATTAAAACCATCATCCAAGATAATCTTTCCACCAGCGTCAATACGTTGAAGCCTATGATCAACTGCTTCAAGGCCTTTAACTGCTTTTTGTATCTCTTCTATACTCATACCTAAGTATGAGGCCACCCTTACCGCAGCAGCTATATTCATCGCTTGAAAACCGCCAAGTATAGAAGTTTCAAAATCAACTTCTTTTCCATCTAAGGTGAGTGTAAAAGAGAGTCCATCAAGACTTGATTTAAGGTTTTGGATCTCATCTCCAAAAAACTCGACCTTCTCATGCGTCTCATTTGTTGCACTGGTATGAACAAAGGCTTTTTCAAGATTAGAGCTTTGCATAAGTTCTAACTTCGTTCTCGCAATGTTTTCTAAAGATTTAAAGTACTCTATATGAGCAGGACCGATTTTACCTACAACCGCAACATGATGATTAAGCAGTTGCGCTATTTGGTAGATGTCACCTTTTTGTCTTGCCCCTGCTTCACAGACATAGACCTTAGTGTCAAGAGGAAGATCCATGTTAATATCTTTTACAATACCGCCAAGTGTGTTAACTGAACGCGGTGTCATGTATGTCTTCGTGTGTGAACGAAGTATCTGATACACAAAGTTTTTAATACTTGTCTTTCCGTAGCTTCCTGTAATAGCAACAATACGCAACTCTTTCATACCTTGAAGCTTGCGTTTAGCCTCTTTTAGAAAGGCTAAAAACAGAAACTTTTCTATTAAAGTAGAACCAACTGTAGCAACCAGTAAAGGCATAAAAACACCATACACTTCACATGAATTATTTATGGTACATAAAAAGTTTTGAAACAGGGTCAAAAAGACAAGTAAGATCAAAAACCGTCTTACTCTCCATGTTAAGACCAAGGGCTTATCTAAACGTTTATGCCAGACAAAAAGAGCAGGAAGTGCAGCAAAATAAAAATAAATACTAAAAAATTCTGCCCAAGCTAAAGAATACATCCCATAATAGACCATAAAAGGAAAAATAAAATAAAACAGATGCCACCAAGGTTTATGGTGTTTAGTGATAACACGGTCTATCTGATAGTTATACCACTGAAGATTTGTTATAAGGTACCAACCTAAGCTCACTACAAACAAAACATTAGTTACAAAAAGAAGAAGTTGTGCGTAGTCCATTATTTAAGGTATTCCTCTTGAATTTCACTGGCAATAGCCTTGGCTCTATTAAGAAAGAAATAGTGATCACCCTGATAAACAGTAAAGCGATTTTTTTCTATCAACTCTGATATTGTTTGCCCTGCTACAAGAGGTGTTGCAGTGTCATCTTCACCCCAACAGATCAAGGCTCTGTTACAAAACTTTTTAAACTCACTTGCAAAATCTTCATTTACTACTTTTTTAAAGGTCTCATACATCACTGTATTGAGTTCTTGAGCATCCTTGGCACGAAATATTCTTCCTAGTTTACCCAGTCCAAGCTTATTGGCTATTTTTGTAAGCCTTATTTTCATGATAACACTAAGGCTTTTAGGCAGTTTAATGCCAGAACTTGAAAGCAGTACAAGAAGGTTTGGATTGAGTAAAGTCGCGACCTTTCCACCAAAAGAGTGTCCTACTACAATCTCTTTTTTAGCCCCGATAAGTTCAAGAAAAACTTCCAAAACACGCGCATATTCTGCTGTGTTGAGAACAGCATGGTTGGTACTTCCTCCAAAACCAGGCATGTCAATGTAAATATGGCGAAACTTACTCATATAAGGTTCAAAGGCCTGTTTCATAATCTCTTTGTTTGAACCCCAGCCATGTAAAACTACAAGATCATGTTTAGCCGTAGGGTTTACTATCTCATATGAGATATTATAGGTGTGTTGATCGTGTTGGAAAGTCTTTAATGCCATCTCTTATGCCTTCCCTTTTGCTGAGCGAATTGAATGCAAATAAGTGTAATTTACTTTTATCTCTTTTTTAGCAGGCAAAGTGATATTTTTGATCAAAGACGTAAAGTCTTCAAAAAGATAATTTCCCATTGAACCCGGTATAGGATTGATCTCATTAAGAAGTACTTTACCATCTACAACAAAAAAGTCACACCGGATCAGTGCACCTTCAAAAATCGGTTCATATATCTTGGTAAAGGCCTCATACAGTTCTTTTTTTAAGCTATCCGAAACATCTGCTTCATTGACCTGTTCTGAACGTGAGAAGTCCAAATATTTTTTATCAAAGTCCAAAAACTCTTCTTTCTGAGGTTCTTCAATAATTGACATCTGTAAACCATCTTTTGTCATTGTTCCTGCAACGTTATACTCTTTTACACCTTGGATAAAAGGCTCAATCAAAAGTCTGTTGTCAAACTCATAAGCCACATCAAGGGCGTAATCAAGTTCATCTAAATCTTTGACAATACTAACGCCTATTGAACTTCCAAGCTTGGTGGGTTTAATGATAACAGGAAGAGATGTCTGCACCTCTCTCCTCCCAGAAAGAAGTTCATATGAAACAGTATCAATACCACAAGCATTTGCATAAGCCTTGGTCATAAACTTATCAAAACTCATGACCGATGCATCTTTTCTCGGACCAATATAATCTATATTAAAAAATTCGAACAAAGAAGCAATAGTGGCATCTTCACCATCAGCCCCATGAATCAGATTAAGTACCTTTTCAAAGCTTATACTTTTAGAGCCTAGGAAAGCTTTTTGAGAGAACCCGCCCTGCTCTAGAGTAAGCATAGGCGCTTTTTTGTAACTTCCGTTTGAAAAAGTTTTTGCATCCATCTTATCTGCATCAATATAATAAAATGTATGATCTTGATCTAAAAAAATAAATTCTAAATCTAAGCTAGAGAGTTTGTCTTTAAGGGTTATGGCAGAAACAATGCTAATCTCATGTTCATAAGAAGCACCGCCAAAAAGTATTGCTAAGTTCAATATAGAGTTCCTGATGTCGTTATAGAAGCTAATTTTATCAAATTAAACTTATTTTAGTTTTTTAAGCGCTTCTTTGACAATCTCGCCCGTGTCGGTAGCATGAATTCCAGAAAGAACTTTTATGACCTGTTCCTTTTTGAAACCTAAACTTTCAAGGGCCATTGCCGCCTCAACTTGCGATGGTGTTGAACTGTCACTGGTAGCATCAACAATAAAGTTAGAAAGTTCCACCAAGATACGACTAGCACCCTTGGGACCGATTCCCGGTACTCTTTTAAGTGAGCTCACATCATTTGCTTGTACAATGGCAGAAAAACTGCTTGGTGTATACGTCGAACAGATCGCAAGACCAACTTTAGGGCCTACTCCATTTATCTTTACGAGTTGCGTAAACATCTGTTTTTCTGATTCATTAATAAAGCCATAAAGCGTGTGTGCATCTTCTCTAATGATCTGTATGGTATGAAGTTTTACTTTTTCGCCCTCAATCGCATGAAAGGTGTTAATTGAAATAAAAACCTCATAGATCAAGCCATTTACATTAATATGTACTACCGTTGGTTCTTTTTTTTCTATTGTCCCGTCTATTCCTACTATCACAAAAACTCCATCTTATCTATTTTATACATTGCACATAAAGCACTTACTTTAAGTGTTGTAAATCTATATCGTATCTTTGCCTTCAATCTCATACAACTCTGTATCTTCATCATATTTGAGCATAAAGCACTTTTCTGCACCTGCACCACGAGGAACATAATAAATTTCTTGTTCGGGTTCTAAAACTCTAAACCTAATCTCATTATGCCCATTATAGCTTTCATGGTTAATAATCTTAGCTTTCAAAAGGCCTTCTTGTAAAGACTGCGTTCCAGCAGCAAGCAGATCAAACATATCTTCATTTTGTTTTAATTCCATTTGTAAAGAGATCAAGTTTTTTTGCAGATCTTGAAATTCCTTAAACTTAAGCACAAAAGACCCCGGCATCTTGGTTCCGCTTTTTTTGTAATGAGCAAGGCGTTTTTTTAGATCAACAATAGCACTTTCATTGTCATGTAGAACCTTTTGCTTTGCTTGTATCTCATCTTTTAGACTTCGAATTTTTCGTTTTTGTTTAACGATCTCATCGTCCTTCTCAGTTAAAGACTCTTTATCTTCTTCATATAAGATAGGCGTAATAGTAAAGGTGTTTTCTTCACCTTTAAAATGTTTAATCTCAATTCTTTCACTTGCAACAATATCAACATGCGAGGCAATAGTATCGATATATACCTCTTTTGCAATGATCTTTCCCCCCGTGGCCTGTTCAACTTCAACCTTCTCAGCCTCAATAATACCTTGCTCCAAACGTGTTACAACGATGTGTCCACCTTTGACCTTGCCTTTATGAATATTGATTTTCACTTCATTAGCTTCAATGTATGAGCTTTGATGTGTTTGGCCCTCTATGCTAACTTTGTTAGCTTTTATTTTTGCATTATTACCAACATTACCATCAACATTGATCTCATTTACTTCAACTTCCATTCCCGCACCAATGGCATCTTTATAGGCATCCGCTTCTTTAACATTAATAGACACATCTGTATCAATCCCCGCACCAATAGAGCCGGTTGTTTTAAAACTTATTTCACTGACTTCCATCTCTACTTTAATGTCATAAACATTATTTTCAAAGGTAATATAACCGCTGTGTTTTGCTCGATATTCAATATTTTTTTCATTTTCAATGACATCAAAGTTTTCAGTCACTGTAAAAGTAGGTGCTTGAGTGACCGTTGGCTCGACAGATTCTAAATACTCACCTCTACAGTTTCTACCAGCTTCACCTTTTACAGGTTTAATGTATTCGATTAAGAGTTCCCCCTCATCAACACCATGCACAAAGCCACGGTTATAATGATCAACCTTATCAGCCTTTTGTTCACTGCTGGTATCATTGTAATGAAGAATCAACTTATCATTAATAGTTGCCACCGGTTCTAGACATTCTCCGACTTCAAAACTAATCTTCTCACTGGCAACAAAGACCTCTTGTACTTGAACAGTAGCAATAAACTTGGTCACTTCTTCTCTTAGTTTTTTATCCCAGAACCCAACAAGCATGTTAGCGCGAAGCTTTCGTTTGTTAATAAACTTGATAAAATCCTCTTCAATACCATCATAATATTTAACAGATGAACCTGGTTTAATTGAAGCAAAAAGACGAGACATTGAAGGATTGGCACCGATACTTAAATGCAAGTTTGAAAAAGCAGACTCCTCAGTGTTTAAGATGACCTCTATTTCATACATCTGCCGTATATGCATTTTTGCATCTGCAAGTAAGGCAGCATCATTTAAGTCATCTAGTTCATCAACCCCAATTTCCTCTTCACTTGAAGCATCATCATTTTTACGCACAAACGTCTGCGTTTCAAGCAGGTTAAAATCTAAATCAGACGCTTTTATTCCATAGTTTGAGGCAGTAGCAACCAATTCTTTAGCAATATTTTCTGTACGAACGACAAAAGGTTTGAAGTCATTTGCTGCAGGTTTCTCTTCACTCAAATCTGTCCTTTCTTCACATTTTAGGGTGCTATTTATTATTATTATACTATTATATGCACGAAATTTAGCAATATTTATACCAATTACTAGGAACTTATGTTTAAATCTATTTTCACGAACAGCATTGGAACACTTTTTTCACGTATTTTAGGTTTTATACGTGATCTTTTAACGGCCTCTTTTTTGGGTGCCAACATCTACAGTGATATATTCTTCATTGCCTTTAAACTCCCAAACCTCTTTAGACGTATCTTTGCCGAAGGAGCCTTCGCCCAAAGTTTTATCCCAAGTTTTACTGCAGCAAAAAACAAGTCCATTTTTGCGGTTCATATTTTTGTACTTTTTTTCTTTATTATTTTTTTATTGACTATGTTGGTTCAACTTTTCCCTCATATAGCAGCCAAAGCAATAGCTCTTGGTTTTGATGAAAAGACCTTAGATCTTGCCGCCCCTTTTGTCGCACTTAATTTCTACTATCTACTGCTGATATTTGGTGTTAGTTTTTTATCTGCTTTACTTCAATATAAAGAGCACTTTGCTACCACAGCTTTTTCTGCAGGCCTGCTTAATATCTCCATGATAGCAGCCTTACTGCTCTCACAAAACAAAGGATCAGAGCAGATTGTCTATTATCTTAGCTATGGTGTTCTTACAGGTGGTTTTTTACAATTCGCATCACACTTGGCTATGGCAAAGAAAAAAGGTATTTTTAAATTTCTATTTGGTGGATTTAAATATTTCAATGCAAATAAAAAAGATTTAAAAGAGAGTAAACAGCGTTTTCGTCGTAGCTTCATTCCTGCCATATGGGGAAATTCAACTGCACAGTTTGCTGCGTTTTTAGATACTTGGCTGGCAACATTTCTTGTTACGGGGTCTATCTCTTATCTTTATTATGCCAATAGAATATTTCAACTTCCACTTGCACTGTTTGCTATTGCGACCTCTGTTGCTCTTTTTCCACGTATTTCTAAGTATATACGCCATGAAAAGTTTGATGAGGCAAACCGAGCATTTTACAAAGCATTTTGGTTTTTATCTTCATTACTTACATTAAGTATGATAGGTGGTTATATGCTTTCAGGTGAGATCATCTGGCTGCTGTTTGAAAGAGGTGCTTTTACTGCACTTGATTCACAAAACACTGCTTCAGTCTTACAGATGTATATGCTTGGCTTGCTTCCTTTCGGTCTAAGCAAACTACTGTCATTGAAGTTATATGCTGAGCACAGACAAGGTGAAGCAGCAAAAATAGCCACCTACTCCTTGGGTGGGAACATCATCTTATCGCTTGCGCTTATATCGCCTCTTGGAGCTATGGGACTGGCCTTGGCTTCTTCATTAAGTGGATTTATTTTATTTATCTATACAGTAAAAGCGTATGGCCTGCAGAGATTTTTAGTTATAATTCGCGATAAAAAAGCGCTCTGGCTCATGTCGGCAAGCGCTTTGTTGATTTTTATCCTTATTTTATTTAAAGAATTAATTCATGACATTATATGATTCCGTATCAAAAACAAAACAAGATTTCGTTCCTATCACTAAAGGAAAAGTCAGCTTATATGTATGTGGGCCCACTGTATATGATGATGCACATTTGGGACATGCCAAAAGCGCCTTGGTCTTTGACCTTCTTGTTCGTGTCTTAAAAGCCAATGGTTTAGAGGTCACCTTTGCAAGAAACATCACTGATATTGACGACAAGATCGTTAAAAAGATGTCTGAACTGAACATTAGTCTTGAAGAACTCACACAGACCTACACCAAAGCCTATCACAGAGACATGGATGCACTAGGTATCATGCGTCCTGATATCGAGCCAAAGGCGACAGAATCTATGGACGCGATGATAAAGCTAATCTCTGTGCTTATTGAAAATGGCCATGCTTATAAAACAGATGATGGTGATGTTTATTTTGACACGCAGCGTGATGATAAATATCTAAGCATATCTAAGCGTGTTCAAGACCAAGACGACACACAAAGCCGGATAGAAGAGAACACCCAAAAGAAAAATCCTGCTGACTTTGCTTTGTGGAAACACTTTGATGAAGGTGTACGTTATGAGACAGCTTTCTCAGCAGGACGTCCAGGATGGCATACGGAATGCGCTGCGATGATTGAAGAACACCTTGCGGTAGAAGGTGAATATGCGATTGACATTCATGGAGGTGGTGCCGACCTTCTGTTCCCGCATCATGAAAATGAGGCAGCCCAACATAGATGTTCTAAAAATCAAGAACTTGCTAAATACTGGATGCATAACGGTTTTGTCAATATTGATGGCGAAAAGATGTCTAAAAGTCTAGGGAACTCTTTCTTCTTAAAAGATGCACTTAAAGCTTATCATGGTGAGGTCTTGCGCTTTTATCTTTCATCAACGCATTATCGCGGTGACTTTAACTTTAATGAACTTGATCTTTTATCTTCTAAAAAACGTTTAGACAAGTTATATCGACTCAAAAAACGTCTTTTTGGTATGAAGGTGACAGATGAAAAAACAGAGTTTCAAAAACAACTGTTAGAAGCACTTTCGGACGACTTAAATATCTCTAAAGCACTATCTCTTCTTGATGAGATGATATCAAACGCTAATGAAATTTTAGATGCTAATCCTAAAGACAAACTTATTAAACGTCAAAGTCTTGCAGATATGGCCTATATTGAAAAGATTTTGGGGTTTGGCCTTGAAAGTCCTTTTGAATATTTTCAATTTGGGATGGATGAAGCACTTAAAGATAAGATCAATATGCTTATAGAAAAAAGAAGCGCGGCAAAAAAAGAAAAAGATTTTGCCACCTCTGATAGCATTAGAGATAAACTTCTAGCACTGGATATTTCTATAATGGACACCGCTGAAGGTACTTTCTGGGAGAAAAACTAGTAGTAATACTACTCGTTCAGCCCCCTATTTCTCTTCCCTTTAGCAATTTCAAACTCATCTTAAATATTTTCTAGTATAATCACAATAAAAAAGAGAGTTACATCTATTGATTATTCCTTACAGTACTATCAAACCTTATCTTTTTAAACTGCAACCAGAGACTGCGCATCACCTTGTCGCGTTTTTCCTTCGTGGTACAAATATTTTCCCATCGGCTTATAATTCTTGGATTAAAGAAAACTTTATCCAAGACGATTGTCTTACCCAAGAACTATTTGGACGCACCTTTTTAAACCCGGTAGGTCTGGGTGCGGGCTTTGATAAAAATGCAACGATGATCCGTGGCATGCAAGTTCTTGGGTTTGGCTATACAGAGATCGGAACCGTAACACCAAAACCTCAAGCCGGAAATCCTAAGCCTAGAATGTTCAGGCATGTTGAAGAAGAAGCCGTACAAAATGCTATGGGCTTTAACAATGACGGGATGGCCAAGGTTGAACGTCGTCTTAAAGAGCGTTTTCCTTTTTCTACACCCATTGGTGTCAATATCGGAAAGAACAAGACCACAGATGAGAAAGATGCCATTTCTGATTACACTACCTTGATCAAAGAGTTCAAAGACCTGTGCGACTATCTTATCATCAACATCTCTTCACCTAACACACCCGGTTTAAGAGACTTACAAAACGAAAAATTCATCACTTCTTTGTTTACTGAAGCAAAAAAACTAACCGATAAACCCATCATGTTAAAAATCGCCCCTGACATGACACCTGAACAAGCTGTTGAACTTTCAAAGATGGCAGTAAAGGCGGGTGCGGCAGGTATAATTGCGACCAATACAAGTATAGACTATTCTTTAGTGTCTAATCCAAAAGACATCGGCGGTATCTCAGGCGCCGTTATCAAAGAAAAAAGTTTTGTGATCTTTGAGGCCGTTGCTAAAGAGCTATTTGGAAAATGCATCTTGATCTCAGTAGGTGGAATTGACTCGGCTGAAGAAGCCTATAAACGCATCAAAGCAGGTGCCTCTTTGGTTCAAGTCTATTCAGCTCTTGTTTTTCATGGGCCTACTCTTATTCGTGACATCAACCTCGGTTTGATCGAACTACTTAACGCAGATGGTTATAGCAATATAACAGAAGCTATTGGAGCAGATAGAAATAATGCTTAAATTGCTAAGTACACTAATTATTACAACAGGAGTACTGATGTCAGCATCACTACCAAAGTATCAAACACAGACCTTAGAAAATGGTTTACAAGTTGTTGTCATCCCTATGGAAAACAATACAAGTGTTATCTCAACAGATATCTTTTATAAGGTTGGATCTCGTAACGAAGTTATGGGAAAAAGCGGGATTGCGCATATGCTTGAGCATATGAATTTCAAGTCTACTGACAACCTTAAAGCAGGTGAATTTGATGAAGTCGTAAAAGGTATGGGCGGACTTAGCAATGCTTCAACCGGTTTTGACTATACACATTACTTCATTAAAAGTTCAACAAAGAACTTAGATAAGTCTTTAAACCTTTTTGGTGAACTGATGGAAAGCCTTAAACTCAAAGATGATGAGTTCCAACCAGAGCGTAATGTTGTAGCTGAAGAGCGTCGATGGAGAACAGATAACTCACCGCTTGGTTATATGTATTTTCGTCTCTTTAACAATGCTTATCTCTATCACCCTTACCACTGGACACCAATCGGTTTTATGGGAGATATTCAAAATTGGTCACTTGAAGACATCCAAGGTTTTCATGAGACATTTTATCAACCTAAAAATGCTATTGTCATAATCACAGGCGATATAAATCCCCAAGAAGCATTTGCTCAAACAAAAAAACGTTTTGAAAAGATCAAAAATAAAAAAGAGGTTCCTCTTGTTCACCAGGTTGAGCCAAAGCAAGACGGTGCTAAACGCTTAGTCGTGTATAAAGAGAGCGAAGTAGAAATGCTTGCTATCACGTATCATATTCCAAACTTTCAACACAAAGACCAGCCTGCTCTATCGGCTATCTCTGAGATGCTAAGTTCAGGAAAAAGTTCTAGACTCTATCAAGGTCTTGTAAATGAGAAACGTCTTGCCAACCAGATCTATGCTTATAATATGGAAAACATTGATCCAGGCCTGTTTATCTTTATGGCAGTCTGTAACCCAGGTGTCAAGGCAGAAGATGTTGAAAAAGAGATCTTAGCAGAGATAGAAAAACTCAAGACTGAAAGTGTCTCAGAAGCTGAACTTGACAAGGTTAAGATCGGGACTAAGGCTGATTTTATTTATTCTCTAGAATCATCTTCTTCAGTTGCTGACCTTTTTGGAAGTTTTCTTGCTCGTGGTGACCTCGAACCGCTTATGCATTATGAAGACAACATTAACGGTTTAACACCTGAAGAAGTGCAAACTATTGCACTTAAGTATTTTAATGAGACACAATCAACCACGGTGATTTTACGTAAGGAAACCTCAAAATAAAGCTGAGCATCTTCACCTTTGTTTTTGAGAAAATAGATTAATAAGGAACAACCACTATGACTAAAGTAACAGGAGCGACAACCGCTCTAATCACACCTTTCAAAAATGGAACACTTGATGAGCAATCTTATGCAAATCTCATCAAGCGCCAAATTGCAAATGGCATGGACGCTGTTTGCCCTGTAGGGACAACAGGAGAGAGTGCGACATTGACGCATGATGAGCATAAACGTTGTATAGAGATAGCTGTTGAAGTCTGTAAAGGCACCTCTACAAAAGTACTTGCCGGTTCAGGTTCAAACGCAACAGCTGAAGCAATCGACTTAGCGAAACATGCCCAAAAATGTGGTGTTGATGCTATATTTTCTGTGAGCCCTTATTATAATAAACCTTCTCAAGAAGGTCTCTACCAGCACTATAAAGCCATTGCTTCTGCTGTGCCTGATTTAGGTTTTATGCTTTACAATGTTCCAGGCCGTACAGGTGTAGACATCTCAGCTGATACAACGATTCGTCTTTTTGATGACCTTCCAAACATCTACGGGATCAAAGAAGCAACTGGTTCGTTAGAGCGTACAGTTGAGCTTTTGTCACGTCGTCCTGAACTTGCTGTCTTAAGTGGTGACGATGCAATTGATTATCCAATACTTGCCAATGGTGGTGCAGGTTCAACATCAGTGACATCAAACCTTCTTCCAGACCTTAAAAGCCAAATGGTACATAAGGCCTTAGAAGGTGACTTCATGGGTTCAAAAGCACTTAATGATAAACTTTATCCTATCAACAAGGTAATGTTTTGTGAATCAAACCCTATCCCTGTCAAAGCGGCAATGTATATAGCGGGACTAATCGACACCTTAGAATACAGACTTCCTCTTCTAGCACCTAATGCTGCTAATATGAAAGAGCTAGAATCTGTAATGAAACAATATGAAATTAAAGGACTGTAATGCAAGGTAAGACTCTTTTTGTTAGTGGTGGAACGCGTGGAATTGGAAAGGCTATTGTTTATGCCTTTGCTGAAAAAGGGTGTGATGTAGCATTCACTTATGCATCATCTGCTGATACTGCAAATGAGATCATTGCTGATGTAGAATCAAAATATAAAGTTAAATGTAGAGCCTATAAACTTAATATTCTCGAACCAGAGACATACAAAGATGTGTTTAAAGAGTTTGATGAAGACTTCTCTACTTTGGACTTCTTCATATCAAATGCTATCATCTCTGGACGCGCTGTTGTAGGTGGTTTTGCACCATTTATGAGACTTAAGCCAAAGGGTCTGACAAATATCTACACAGCAACGGTTTCTGCCTTTGTTGTCGGTGCTCAAGAAGCAACTAAACGTATTGAAGCAACAGGCAATGGTGGTTCAATAATCTCTATGAGTTCTACAGGTAACCTTGTATATACGCCTAACTATTCAGGTCACGGAACAAACAAAGCAGCCGTTGAGACTATGGTTAAATACGCAGCTGCTGAACTTGGTGAGAAAAACATTCGTGTTAATGCTGTCTCAGGCGGTCCAATTGACACCGATGCTCTTAAAGCCTTCCCTAACTATGAAGAAGTTAAGGGTGAAGTAGTCAAACGTTCTCCACTTTCGAGAATGGGAGAAGCAACAGACCTTACCGGTGCTTGTCTTTTCTTATGTGGAGATGAGTCTAGCTGGATGACAGGTCAGACTATCGTAGTAGATGGTGGTACAACATTTCAGTAGGGCTTGCCTTACTGAAATTAACTGTTTTTGCTAAAGTTGTTTTTCAACTGTTTTATCAATAACATTTTATATACAAAGTTTTTTTATGTCTAAAAGTCAAATATTTAACACGCCAAACACCCTAGCCTTTATTCGTGTCCTAATGGCACCTGTTATGTTTTGGGTTATCCTTACACCAGAATACTTTACAGACCAGGGTATACATATCACATGGGTCTATTATCTAGCTGCTCTACTTTTTGTATTAGCCAGCACTACAGACTTCTTTGATGGTTATATAGCAAGAATGCTTGATCAGACTACACTTTTAGGAAAGATCCTTGATCCCCTTGCAGACAAGATGCTTACCATTGGTGCATTTTTAGCACTTATGATGACAGGTGACGCTAACCCTTGGGCAATATATATCATTATCGTTCGTGAACTTTTTATTACAGGGTTAAGAACTGTTGCTGTTGCTGAAGGTATCGATGTGGCTGCTTCTTTTGCGGGTAAGGTCAAAACGGTGACACAGATGATCGCTATTGGTTTTTTGATCATGCATTGGTCTCTTGAGCAATTTGTTCCTTTTGCTGTTGATAACGCTCTGCTCTGGTTTGCTGTCATCATGACTGTATACTCTGGCGCTGAATATATTATTGGCTTTGCCAAAGCCTTTAAAGGTAAATAATGGGTTGGTTTGTCTCTTTACTCGTTTTATCTGCTTTAATCTTCTTTCATGAGCTGGGCCATTATATTGCAGCACGTATGATGGGTGTATACGTTAAGGTATTTAGTATCGGTTTTGGTAAGACTATTTACTCTTTTAACTGGATCAATACAGAATGGAAGATCTCTATGATCCCACTTGGTGGTTATGTACAGATGAAGGGTCAAGAAGATATGGACCCTACCGCTGTAAGCGAAGATGACGACTCTTATAATGTCAAAAAGCCTTGGCAGAGAATTTTCATCCTTCTTGCCGGACCTTTTGCAAACTTTATTATTGCTTTTTTTCTTTTTTGGGCTATTGGCCTGGGTGGACCAAAGGTCCTTTTGCCTGTTGTTGGACAAGTAGTTAAAGATTCTCCTGCTTTTTTGGCCGGCCTTGAGACTAATGACACGATTCAAAGTATCAACGGCCAGGCTATATCTACCTGGACTGAGATGGCTAAAGAGATATCAAACTCTAATGGCGCGATTCACATTGTTGTTGAGCGAGGACAGTACATACAAAACTTCACCATAACCCCTCAGATGCGTGAAGCAAAAAATGACTTTAATGAGACTATACAAAGACGTATGATTGGTATCGGTGCGGCAGGAGAGACAAAAGACTTAGAGGTTGAAAACTCATTTGGATACGCAGTTGATCAGACACTATGGGCCTCAGGCATCATCTTTGGTGGGGTTAAACGTCTTATTACTGGAGATGTCCCCGTTAAAGAATTAGGTGGTGTGATAAGTATCGTTAAGATTACGGCCGATGCCAGCGAGCAAGGTTGGATGGCAGTATTTTTCTTTGCAGCACTTATCTCTGTGAACCTTGGTATTTTAAACCTTTTTCCTATTCCTGCTCTTGATGGCGGGCATATAATGTTTAATCTGTATGAGATGATCTTTAGACGTCCTCCTACAGAAAATGCTTTAATGCGTTTTACTCTTGTCGGTTGGGCTATGCTTTTTGGCCTTATGTTTTTAGGTATATATAATGATATTAATAGGTTGGTTGGATGAATGAAATAGATTACAAGATACATATAGACAAGGTTATTCAGCGTATGGAAGATGCGCGAATCTCTGTTAGCGAACACCATATTGTAAAAATCGTTGCTGTTAGCAAATACTCTGATGAAGAAGCTATTAAACACCTTTATAAGATCGGTCAACGCGCCTTTGGTGAGAACAAGGTTCAAGATCTCACAAATAAAATGCAAACCCTTGATGAGTATCCTTTAGAGTGGCACTTTATAGGTAATCTTCAAAAAAACAAGATCAACCAACTCATTGATGCCAATCCTTTTCTTTTTCAAGCTTTAGACTCACTCGAATTAGCACAGGCACTTCAACAACGCCTTGAGGTCAAAGAGACAAATATGGAGTGTTTACTTCAGGTCAATTCAGCCAATGAGCAGAGCAAGTCTGGTGTATCAACTGATGAAGCACAAGACCTATATACTCAGATACAAGAGACCTGCCCTAATATAGAGCTTCGTGGTCTTATGAGCATAGGTGCACACAGTGATAATACTAAGGCTATCCAAGATAGTTTTGAAAGTACCCATAAGATCTATGAAAATCTAAAAGATGCTGACATCTGTTCTATGGGGATGAGTAACGATTTTGAGCTTGCCATCAAATGTGGCTCAAACATGGTTCGTTTAGGTTCAGTGCTTTTTCCCAAAGACTAAGCAGCACTTAGCTTAAACTCAATCTTAAAACAAGCACCTTCGCTTGTATTTGAAACCTCTATATTACCACCCATCTTTTTTACGATCTGTTCACTCATATACAAACCAATACCGGTTCCCTTGCCTACTTCTTTGGTTGTCACATTCGCTTCAAAGATATGTTCTATAACATCTTCAGGTATACCGCCAGCATTATCTATAATCTCTAAGCATAAACCATCTTCTATACTATAAGACTTTATGCGAATAATTCTATTCTCAATTTTATTCTCGTTAAAAGCGTCTTTGGCGTTATTGATAATATTTAAGATGAGATGTTTAAATTCATTTTCGTTTCCTTGTAAAACAAATACCTGATCAATATCAATTTCTAGGGCTATGCTGTGCTTGATGAACTCATCTTTGACTAAAAAAAGCACCGAATCAATACTATTAAGAAGATTAAAACTCACAAGCTCCGTATTAGGACGAAAAAAGTTCCTAAACTCACTTAGGGTATGAATCATATGTTCAATTTGTATATAAACTCCTGCTAACATATCGTTGACATAAGCCTTGTCCACATTACCCTCTTCAAAATCACTTTTAAACAGATCAGAATACATAGTCAATGCATTAAGTGGTTGCTTCCACTGATGCGCGACTGCATCCATCATCTCCCCCATAGAAGCCATCTTACTTTGTTGCAAAAGCATAATGTTTTGCGCTTCTATCCGTGCCTTACTTTCACGTTGGAAACGAAAATATACTAAAGTTATTATTGCTACGATTAGAGTGAAGACAAGGACAGCAACATACAAAGAAGTATAATCAACAATATATTCTTGACGTGTCCAATTGGCTAATATAGACTGTACCGCTACTTCAGGACTGTTAGCAATCATCTTGTTTAGAATCTGCTGTAAAATAGGATGGTTTTGATGAACACCAAAACCTAATTCTTTTTGAAACTCTGTTTTACCAACAATACGTAAGTCTGTTAGCTTCATCTTTGAAAGCTTATACCCTACTCGTGATAATGAGCCTAAAAAAGCGTCCACCTTGCCTAACGAGAGACTTTTTAAGCCATCTTCAGTATTTTCATACAAAACAAAGTCAATCATTGGATATGCTTTTTTCAATAATGGAGTTGTCGTTGCATTGGTAATAAGTCCAATCTTTTTATCTCTGATTTGATGCAAAGAAGAGACATATCTTTCAGAGCGTTGCATCACAATCACGACAGGTGTACGCAAATAGGTCTGAGTAAACAGAAGCGATGATTTAGACTTAGGCTGATGGCTTTGAGAAATCATCATTACCTTGTCATTTTGTATTAAAGATAAAGACTCTTCCCATGATTTTGTTTTAATATGATTAAACTGTAAGGGGCTGTTTTTAGATGCTAGTTTCAATAAATCTGGTACAAGCCCTATATATTCACCCTTTTCATCATAACCTTCAAAAGGAAGCCAAGAGCTATCACCCACATAGGTGATCACAGGATTTTCCTGCATCCATCTATTTTCTTCTTCGGTAAAACGATCATCATTAGCATTAAGTTGCATGAATAAAATAACAAGTAAGCAGATAATTCGCATCGATTTCCTTATAAACTAAAACTCTTATTATCATACCTAAATGCACTAAGGTCTGAATTAAAAATTATAAATGGAATATAAAGCTATGGAGAGAAAAAGAGTTTGTACAGATAAATGCTATTTATCTGTACTGAGACTAAGCGATATTGTTTACAGAACCTTGCATTGTCTCATTTGCAACTGTTGCGCTTGGTTCACCTATATAGTAGCCTTGAGAATAGTTTATCCCTAATTCACAAACCTTCTCATGAACTGCCTGCGAATCAACAAATTCAGCAACTGTCTGTGCACCAATACGATTGGCAAAGGCCACAATGTTTTGAACAATCATCTGATGTGACAAGTTAGTATTTATATCTTGAATAAAAGAGCTGTCAATCTTAATAGTTTTTGCTTCTAAACGAATAAGACGAGAAAAAACAGACTGATCTACGCCAAAGTCATCAATAGTAATATTAAAACCTTTTGCACGTAAGCGCTTAATCTGTTGTAAGGTCTTATCTTTTCCATTGGTCGTAATACTTTCTACAACTTCTAAATACACACGATTTGGAGTGATATGGTAATAGTCACATTTATATTGTAAAAAGTCTTCTAAATAATTCTCATGAAAATCTTGAGCAGTAACATTGATAGAAAAAGCATAGCTGTTTGATTGAAAATATTTAAATGCTTTATCTATCATAACACGTGATATTTTAGTCACTAAGCCTGCTAGTTGTGCTGAGTTTATAAAAGAACTCGCATTTAAAACACGGCCTTCTTTATCTAATATACGACATAAAGCCTCATACTTTTCGACCTTATGTGTTTCGTTATTGTGAATTGGTTGATAGTACGACATAACTCTGTCATTTTTCAAAGCATCTTTAACAGTTTGAATCCAATACAGTGTCTCACGCTGGTGTTTAACATAGTCAGAATTTTCTTTAAAAACGACCATTTGTGAACGACCTTTTTCTTTGGCTTCAACTGAAGCAGTTTTAGCATGAATAAAAAGTTTTTGGTGCGAGCCCCTGTCCATTCCTATTGAAAAACTTATATCAAACTCTACGTCATTTATAAGAATTGGAGCTTGTTGAAACATTGCCAACACCTGCTGTGATAAAAGAAGTTCTTGATCAGGTGTTGGTTCTTGTATAAGAATAACAAACTCATCAGCACTGATTCTAAATAACTGAGTATTACTCGGAAGAAAACGCTGAAGTCGATTGGCTGTTTCTTTTAAGACCTTGTTGCCATACCCCATACCATACAAGGTATTGATGCTATCAAAATGGTCAATGTTTAAGAACAAGAGTGCTTTATCACCCTCTTTTTCCATTGCATCTTTTAAAGAAAACTTATTTTTAAGTCCGGTAAGATCATCCATATAGCGAATAGCTTGTATCTTACTCTCAGTTTCACTAAGTTTTTTTTGTAAAGCTTTTTCTTGTCCAAGTAAGCGACCCAAACGTTTTCTTTCGTAGGCTAGCGCTTCTTGTAGTTTATGTTCATTTTCTTCATAATGTTCTTGTAACTGTTTCTTTTGGGCTTTTACTTGTGCAGACGCCTCAACTTGTTGTACTTTTTGAGCATTCCTATATAAAACAGAACATGACTTATGCATACTCTGAAGAAGAGCTTGCATATTTATTGGTTTTGGGACAAATCCTTCAATACCAATATTACTCCATGCCAGTAGGGTAGCTGCATCTTGTTCATTAGAAATCACAATGACGTGCTGAGAAGGAGAGATTTTTTTAACTTGTTCAACCATTTGTAGGGCTGGATAATTATCAAGTCTAGACTCTGTTATGATTAAATCATGTTGGTTTATTCTAAAATGGTTTAAACCATCATAACCATCAGCAGCATCATCTACTTGTGCAAAAATCTTCGAAAATGTTTTAACAAGAGATTGCCGAACAGCGGCATCAGAATCAATACAAAGCAGTTTAAGTTTCTTAGTGAACGGTAACAAATCCTGTAATTCAACCATTTTACACTCCTTGTAACATAATCTGTTTATTATGCCCTTCATTTACTCTATTCATACTTTAGCAGAAGTAAATAAATACGAGGTAAACAACTTTATGTAACTATGTTACCTATTGTATCAACAAGGTCAGATAGTAGCTTTAGGTTTTCCAATGTAAAAGCCTTGAGAGTAATTAATATCCATCTCTTTTACCAATTCAAAAATTTCTTCAGAATCAACATATTCAGCCACTGTTTCTGCTCCCATCTTTTTGGAGAACTCAACAATATTCTCAACAATGATCTTGGCATTATTATCGGATAACAATTGCTGTATAAAATGTCCATCAATTTTAAGGACTTCAGCTTGTATCTGCATCATTCTTGAGAAATTAGAGCTGTCTATACCAAAGTCATCGATAGATATATTACAGCCTATCGCTTTTAAGGCATCTATCTGAGACAAACATCCTTTAGTTGATTCCGTACTAATATTTTCAAGAATTTCAATATAGATACGATTCGGGTCTATATTGTAGTAGTCACACTTATAAGAGATATACTCTACTAAATATTCTGCAAAAAAATCTTCCCTTGTCACATTAATTGAGAAAGCATGAGTACTATCTTTAAAATATTTAAAACTTTTATCTATAACGACACGTGTAATATCACACATACGACCCGCAATAATAGCAGAAGGAAGGAACTCTTGAGGCTGGTACAAGTGATTATCTGGAGCTTCTATTCGGCATAAGACCTCATACTTTGTTATGGATTCACTTTGGTTATTCATAATAGGTTGAAAATGTACTTTTATATGATCATCACTAATGGCTTCTTGAATAATCTTTACCCATTTAATATGTTCATGTTGTTCTTTAATAAAGCTAGAGTCTTCATCATATACAGCGATTCGGCTCCCTTCTTTGGCTTCGGACAGTGCGATATCAGCTTTTTGTATAAGTTGTTTACCTGAAGAGATCCCTATACTTGTACTGATTTTTAGTAAAAAACCATCGACTTCTATAGGTGTCTGTTCAAAAAATGATTTGATCTGTGCTGACAAGATCTTATCTTGAGAAGGGGATGGATTATTTAATAAAATTGAGAACTCGTCTTCATTGCTTCTAAACAAACTAGCATTAATAGGAAGGTTAATCTTAATTGCATTACCAAATTCCACCAAAACTTTATTGGTAATATCAATGCCATAAAATATTTGAAAAGCCCTAAAGCTATGCATTGACACTTTAAGCAAGGCATTATCCATTTTAAATTTAATCTCTTCTTGCAAGGCATAATTATTTTTACATTGTGTTAGGGTATCCGTATAGTAGGTTGTATCAAACACTTCTTGCATATTAAGATAGGTAGCAGCTTTATATAACGACCTTTCACACTCAGCGCGATTTAGAGGATCTATTAAAATCGCATCTGCTCCTGCCACTAAAGCGTCCTTAATAACCTCCGCTTCTTTTGCACAAGCTATCACATAACGTTCTGGAAGAAACTGCTTTAGGCTCTGTAACACTTCTAAGCTTTCACTATGTGACATATCCAAAACTAAAATATCGTAATTTTTATGATGCAAGATAGAAGAGATAGTCATACCGGAGGCATAGACCTTAATGTCAGACACAAAACTACCTAAAATATTTTCATGCGTAGGTGACTGAAGATAAAGAAGCTTCATATTATTGTAATTGATAATTTTTTCCTGCATAATGTTCCCCCGAACCAAAATCAGACTTTTTTACTACTTATATACAATATTACAGTAAAAGAACAAATAGAAAGAAAACAAACGATAGTGCTTTCATGAAATGAAATGTTTATTTATAGAACAAGCCCTTATAACACTATTGTAAATTTACTACCAACTCCTAATACTTATAAATCTTCAGTAATGGTAAAATCTGAAGTATCTCTTTAAAACTAGGCGCTTGTAATGGGTTATCACTTATATCAAGATAAACCATTATTGTAAAACGACTTAAGTCCGGAAGAGAAGATATTTTATTTCCAAAGGCGACAAGTTTTTTAAGTCTAGGCTGACTGTTTATCTTACTGATATCTTTGATAAGATTGTTTGCCAAAAATATAAAACGCAGTTTGGGCATCTTTTCAAGTACAGAGACATCCTCAATACAGTTATTAGTAAGCGCGAGTTTATGAAGGTTCGTCATTTTAGATAAAATGTCAATATCTGAGATCTTATTATTAGAAAGAGCAAGTGCTCCTATCCAAGGGACTTCTAATATCTCTTTAGGAACTTCTTCGAGTCCTAAACCTCTTAAGTCGAGATAGGTTAATTCTTGTGCTTTTGTCGCTTCTATACGGCGTCTTACTTCTTCCATCATAATTTTTCCTTTGCTTCTAAACATTTATCAAAATGTGCTTTGTCTTTAGGGTTTAAAAAGGGCTTTTCATCTTGAACACAATCAAGCTCTTCACCAAAAGACAAGTCCTTATAAGCCTGTTTAAAAAGCACCTTATATTCATTAACGTCTTTATACTTTATCCAAGCACTTGTTGTATACTGGGGTGCCCTACTTACTTCAAACTTCGTTTGTAATTCATAAGCCAGAGTTTCTTGCCACGGTTCAACATCGTTAGCACAGCTATGAAACCCATAGAGGTGCCTAGCAAAGTGCGCAAGGATATAAAACTCATTGACATACTTTTGTAGCTCTTTCATACTGTTTTGCTTGATCAAGGTCCGAATCTTTACTCTAAAAGCCTTTTTATACAGGCTTAGATCTTTACAGCGAACAGAAATCGTCTTATAGTCAAGTTCACAAGCATCTATATCTATCCCCTTTTCTTGAAGATATAAATATTGTTCAGGCTTTAAAGGCTGTTCTCCCATTAAGTGTCCATAGCATTTAAAATATCTAAGGTCTTACTCACATCATAAAAAGCCGAGTGATACCGTTCTTCATCGAAGTCAATACTATAAAAGTCGCAAGTCTCAATAAGCTTAGGGTTTTTAACATTTCCCTTTGTATTAAAGACCTTAACAATATTTTTGTTTTCTTTCATCGTACATATGTGTTTAGAAAAAGAGACTAAATCTTTTAAATGACGTAATTCAAAAGAGATATTATGAGCGACTAATGTTTCAGACCCTTCACAAAACGCTACAAAGTCCTCATCATCCTCAAAGTACTCTTCATAATCTACGTCTCTACGCAGACGTTCCAGCCTATCAGGCGAAAGTTGATGCACAGCGAGCGCGTGAGGATTCACTTCATAAGCTGAAAAATAGTATCTATGAAATGTGTCTTTAACCACATATAAATCACCTTCTTTAACTACCTTAAAAGCAGCAACCTCGATAACATCATGAACATTAGCAGAATTAGTTTCAAAGTCGAGAATAATCATTAAATACCTCAGTAAACATGTTAGTCAAAATCCAGATCATCCCAAAACTCATCATAAGAGAGATTAGTCTCTTTTTTATGCTCATCCAACTCTACTTCAAGCTGTTTCTCACGTTCAACTTTAAGATATAAGTCCAAGGCTTCATCTAGTACCTTCTCAGGAGACTTTTCTAACAATTCTGACAACACTTCAATCTTCTCTATCATCTTTGCATCTAGTTGCATAGTCCCTCAATACATATAATATAGGCGAATTTTATCATATCCACAAAGCAAAGCTATCTATTTTTTTCAAAGTGGATTTTAACTCACAAGCTTGTACGATAGATAGTCCAAAAACAAGACCTAAACATAATGTGACATAGTCACTAATCTACCCCATTCATATAAAAATAGAAACATTATGTCAATATGCCAAATTATTCATGGTAAAATATATATTTTTTATGATTTAATATCGTGATATTAAATCAATATCGCACATAGTGTTTAGATATTAAGTTGTTAGACACAAAAGAGGAGATATACATGATCGAACCAAAAAGCTCATTTCCAGTATTTACAGTTAAGGACCTAAGTGCAGCGAAATCCTTCTACACAGAGAACCTTGACTTTGATGTTGCCTTTTCGGGTGATTGGTATATCCATCTGGTTTCAAAGTCGGGCGTTCAGGTCGGTTTTCTGTTACCAGATCAACCCACTCAACCACCGATATTTCAAAAATCCTACTTAGGTGAAGGCGTTATTTTCAGCTTGGAAGTAGAAGACGCAGATGCCGCTTTCGCAGTAGCAAAATCGAAATCACTTAATATCGTACTTGAGTTGCGGACCGAGGATTGGGGGCAACGGCACTTCTGTATCCAAGACCCCAACGGGGTTTATTTGGACATTGTTCAGTCTTTTGAGCCAACTGAAGAATATCAGAGTGATTATGTTTCTGAGTAAATTATCGCGGACCTATAAAATAGAGGTAAGAATATTCCCAGTCGATTAAACGAAGTGGGAATATTATCTTAAGCATTTGGATAAAATCGGTGGGCATTGGAAAAAGAAGCTCAATGCACAAGTTGCCTAACAAGGCGCTGTAGCTGACATGGCACACTCATGCATGGCCTTCGGCCAGGCAAGGCAGCGCCACGCAGCTAAGTTCCGGCATTAAATCCAAAGGAAGATCTATGACACCGTTTAAAAACAATAATGTCAGTAATAAATTTGATAGTTACCCTAGTGATATGAGACTCAAACTTTTGGAACTGCGAGAACTTATATATGATGTAGCAACTAATGAAGATAGTATAGATGATATTGAAGAGACATTAAAATGGAATGAACCAAGCTTCATAAGTAAAAATGGGAGTACTTTGAGAATTGATTGGAAAAAATCAAAACCAGATCAATACTCGATGTACTTTAATTGTAAAACTAGATTAGTTGAAACATTTAGAGAACTTTTTAACGATAGATTTGAATTTGAAGGAAATAGAGAAATTGTTTTTCATAAAGATAAAGTATTTGATCAAGAAGCTCTAAAATATTGTATATTATTGTCATTGACTTACCATGACAGAAAACATCTACATATGCTAGATGACTAAAGGTATAAAAGTTTTAGGAGAGAATACCTAGTCTAGTGACGACTTATTTCTAAAGACAGTCCTCAAACACACAAAAGGAAAATAAAATGCAAATATATTTATTATACTCAGCCGTCATTATGAGTATCATCACTTTCATTGTTCATACCTTTATTGGTGGTCCTCGTGTGGTAAAACCGTTGTTAGAAAACAATGATTTACCAAAAGCTTCAAAATGGTTAAATTATTATACTTGGCATATCACAACAATTTTTACTTTACTGATGGGTGGAGCGTATGCTTATGTGGCTTATCATCCTGACCGTCCAGAGTTAGTTGTATTTTTAACTATTTTAACGGGTGCATTTTCTTTATTAAGTGTTGCTGTAGCATTGAAAGGAAAAATCAATCCTTTTCGTTTTCCATCAACTTCACTTTTTGCAATAGTCTGCTTACTTGGACTGTCTAGTTTATTGGTAAGCTAAATATTGTAACGTGTACTAAAAGTCATAAGACAACAACCTTGTTGCGTCCACTATCCTTAGCTTTATACAGAGCATTATCTACACGCTTAAGAAACGATTTTTCTGTTTCGCTCTCTTTATATTGTGTGATACCAAAACTTGAAGTAACATGACCCGCTTTACCAAATGAAGCAGATTCGATCCCAGCTCGCAACTTTTCAGCTAGTTTAAGAGTGTTTTGTTCATTTGTCTCAGGACAAAGGATTAAAAACTCTTCACCACCCCACCTGACAAAGATATCACTCGCTCGAATATGTCCTTTGACAATATTTACCATCTCAGTAAGTACCATATCACCTACATCATGCCCAAAAGTATCATTAACACTTTTAAAGTGGTCAATATCAAACATCATCAGTGAAAGTGGATGCTCATAACGTTTGATTCGCTCCATCTCACCATAAAGCAGTGCTTCGAACTTATGTCTGTTATAAATGCCTGTAAGCTGATCTGTTGATGCAAGTGTTTCTAATTCTTGCTGCATCTCAACTCTATCTGTAATATCTTTTCCTGTCGAAACAAAAGAGCTAATAACACCCTCTTCATTTTTTATCGGTGTAATCGTCTTCTCTTCATAGTAGATTTCACCATCTTTTTTTCGATTAACTACCAATTCACGGTAAATTTCACCCGAAAGAATCGTTCTCCATAGCTTTTTATAAAAGGCGTTTTCATGCTTACCAGACTTTAATATGGCTGCACTATGACCAAGTGCTTCTTCACGACTATAACCTGTATGTTCAATGAACGCATCATTCACAAAGGTCAACACACCGGCGCGATCAGAGATCATAACAATATCATCAATTTGTTCCATCGCTTTAGAAAGTTTAGTGATCTCTTCTCTCGCTTTTTTCTCCTGACTAATATCCATAATAATACCTGATAATATGTCACCTTCAATATGGGCACTAAAAAGTACCGTTCTTAACTCATCATCTTTAGTTAGTATATCTAGCTCCATGGCATCAACCTTGCCATTCTCAGTTAATATTCGAAGCATTACGGCACGTTGTTCAGGATTTTTGTATCTCGTTATTGCAGACTGTTTATAAAGCTCTTCTTGAGAATCAAATCCTAAGATCTTGACAATGGTATCATTCACATAAAGGATCTCTCCCGTAAGTTTACTGTTAAAAATACCCATCTGAGAGTTTTCAACCAGTTTACGGTACTGCTTTTCTGATCTTTCAAGATTTTCACTCATATGTTTTCGTTCACTGATGTCACGTGCGATACTGATAAGATAACTTGTATCCTCTTCATGGATCAACTTACATGTTACCTCTAGGGGTAGTACTGTGCCATCTTTACACTGATGAGAAACCTCAAAAGTCGCCTGACCTTTATCTTCTATCTGATTGTGTATATACTTGAGGTTGGCATCATAAATCTCATGACCAACCTTTTCATCATGATAATCAAGGTTTTGAACATTCATCTTCATCATCTCATCTTTACTATACCCGCGAGTTTTATAGGCTGCCTCATTGACGTAGATAAAACTCCCATCAAGATGATGGACAAAAATAGAATCCGTGACAGAGTTGAGCAATTGAGCGTGAAGTTCAAGTTCCTGTTCTCTATGAAAAGACACTGTAATATCATGTACTGTCCCAATCATACGTACCGGCTTAAATGTACTATCGAGTTCTACCTCACCATGTTCTTGAACAATCTTCTCAACACCATTTGGCAGTACAATCCTATGACGAATACTATATTTCTCACCTGTTTCAAGTGCCTTACTTACAGCACTTTGTACCAATTCACGGTCATCTTGATGTATGGTATTCATAAAAGCATCATAGGTGGCAGCAAACTCCTGAGGTTTCAGTCCAAAGATACGATAGATCTCATCCGACCAAGTCAAGATATTTTCCGTAATATTCCATTCCCAATTACCCAGATGCGTCATTTTTTGTGCTTCTGCAAAAAGGTGATTAGTCCGTGCTAATGACTCAGTTCGTTCAAAGACTTTCTCTTCGAGTGTTTTGTTCAGTAGCGTAATCTCATCAAACTTCTGTTTAAATGCATTTTGAAGCGTGTCATATTCTTTGATAAAAAAGTGGTAAGTCGATAGATCCTCTTTTGCCACGTTTTTACTGAGTCTGACTAAAGGACGAATATTAAGAAGATAAAGAACACCAAGTACCAAGATCATGATCGCTAATAGATAGAGCAATAATACCTTGATCAGGTCACCTATTTCTTTTTCATTGGATAATAGGTATTCTTTATCTAGTTCTACCAGTAAAAGAAATTCGTTTTTACCCCTAGTGTCAAAAAAACTAAACTCATGAAAAAAACTATCACTTTTTTGCATCTGACTAGCAGTCATATTATCAAGGTGTAAAGTTTTAACAAAACCTTTATTAAGCTTTTTTCTGTCCGTAGAGACAATAATCTGATCATCCATGACAATAGAGATGACTTCATAAGCTTTATGGGTTGCAATACTTTTGTACAACAGGTTTAGTGTACTGTTGATCCCATCTTGTTGTATTGATTTTGTCACAGCATAACCCAGTTCTAAGATATCACCTTTAATATGAACCATATTCTCTTGTTGAAAATACTCTTTATTGATATTGTAAATGGCATAAAACCCACCTGTCACAACAATACTTAAAAAGAGTATGATAAGTATATTCAATCTTTTTAGTGTCATTATGGCTCTTTTACATCTAGTATCTGGTGTGTTTGAAAAAGTAGATCAAACTCTTTTGCAGGTTTATCAATAAACCACTCAATCGTTGAGAGACTTTGCATAAACTCATCATAAGTCGGTTCTTCAAGATAACTCTTGACTGCTTTATAATAACTTTTTGGATCTGCTTTAAGTTTAGTATAGGCTTTTTTCATCAAAGATTTAAGATGTTTCGCTTTATCTCTTTGCTTATCCCATACCCGTTCACTCATATAAATAGAGTCTAAGACTAAAAGATCGCTATCCTTTGTAGAAGCGATCTGATCAAACCCTTTGTTTCTTAGAATGGTGGCATAAGGTTCATACGTGACAATGAGCATATCCTTGTCAGAAGAAGGAGTAAGTTGCTTAATCATCACCTGATCTTTGTTCACAACTTTAAAGTTTACAGAAGAGAGTTTATACTTAGTTATGAAATCATCTAAGACCAATCGATTAACGCTCTCTACCTCTAAATAAGTACTAATGTTTTTACTCTTTTTAATATTTTCAAAAGAACGGTTAGAGAGTAAAACATCACCACCATTAGAGCGGTCTAAGGGCATCAGATGAATGACATCACCATTAAGAATATCTGCTTCATATTGTGTTGCTGTAAAAGCATCAACAAGAGAGGCTTGAAAGTAATGCATCGTCTCATGAAGGGATGTGGAGTGTATCAAAGTAATACCAGCATCTTTAAGCCATCCCTGCTCCTGGGCATAATAGATCGGTGAATATCCGATCCATGGACTAACGGCTAGACGCAATTCAGCAGGTCTACTCTGTGTACATCCAGAGCTTAACAATAGCAAAAAAAACAAAAGTGCCACTACTTTTTTCATACAAACACCTCTTCCAGAGATACTCTCTTTATACTTGAGTATAACATATTAATTAAAGCATAATATTTAGGCTTTTTAAGATGTTATTTAATTATACTATACATACATAGTGTTTATGCTAAACAGCCTTAGATATGCTATGAAAGAGGGTCAATTACTTGTATAACATATATCAAGGTTAAAGTATTTGTATATTGTATCTTCTTTACTATCAAGTTTGTCAGACCCTTAAAGTGGCAGTTTATATATTCAATTTTATCTGAACCTTTTAAGAAGTTATTAGATCCTTTTAATATGTCTAATTTGACATTCCTAATATATAATACGCTAAAAATAGGATATACCATTAAGAAGGAACAGTAAATGGCTATAGATAATTCACTATATGATTCACTAGAGGATACATATTTTAAAATAAAAGAGTATCTTGACAATACACAACTTGGACGAGAACATTCAATAATGATAATAAAACATGAAGAGTTAGTTCATCTATTGGAGAGCTTTGATGTTGAAGCGCTTGAAGAGCAGTCAAAAGATATACATAACCTGCATAAGCAACTTAATGAGATAAAAGAAGTTTCTAACCAGATTGTTAAAGACCTTAGAGATATTGATGACTCAGTTACTACTGCAGATAAAGTGGTTAGTGGCTTAGATCAAGTATTTATCAAAATCAAGAATATAGTTGTATAAAGTTAAACAGATCAATAAAACAGCCATTCCCCCTTTATTTTAAACTGAAAAATTATGAAAGAAAACAAGGACAATATATGAAAGAAATAAAAGAAAATTCTGGGATTGTAGAAACGCTAAAGGGCCTCGCGACCTTGGTAGATTATTCACTTCTCGACACGCTTAACTGTGACCCTGAAGCAAAAGAAAACGGTGTCGACCACTCACCGCGGCAAGTCTTCACCGGGCACTATGTCCCCGTGAATCCTACGCCAATAAAAGACCCACAGTACATTGCTCATAGTAAGAACTTTTTTAGAGAACTGGGCTTTTCTGATAGCTTGGCACAATCAGCTGACTTTATTCAAATGTTCTCTGGAGACACTTCACAACTACCAGAGCCCTTTAGTCGTACTGGTTGGGCAACAGGATATGCACTTTCCATCTACGGAAGAGAATACTACGAGCAGTGTCCCTTCCAAACAGGCAACGGATACGGTGATGGTCGCGCGGTTTCCATCCTGGAGGCAGTAATTAAAGGCCGCCGCTGGGAAATGCAGCTTAAGGGTGGTGGTAGGACACCATACTGCCGCGGAGCTGATGGCCGTGCAGTCTTACGTTCAAGTATTCGCGAGTTTTTGGCACAAGAGCATATGCATGCTCTTGGAGTGCCAACATCAAGGTCTTTAAGTTTATACACCTCAAAAACAGAAAAAGTGAAACGCCCATGGTTTACGCAAGGATCATACTCTAGGGATCCTGAAGTCATGATAGAAGAAGACGTCGCTATAACAACACGCGTCGCTCCCTCATTTCTTAGAGTGGGTCAAATCGAACTTTTCGGTCGACGTGCCCGTAAAAAAGAGCACCCAAAAGCGATGGAGGAGCTTGAAAAGATCGTCTTGCACTTAATTGATAGGGAGTACAGTGACCTCATTGATGAGAGTTTAACTATAAAGGAAAAAGTGATCTTACTTGCGCGTGAGTTTCGCTCTCGTCTAACATCCCTTGTAGCAAACTGGATTCGTGTTGGCTACTGTCAGGGAAACTTTAACAGTGACAACACTGCCTTAGGAGGATATACCCTAGATTACGGTCCATTTGGGTTTATCGATATGTTCGATCCCAAATATCAGCCATGGACGGGTGGCGGAGTCCACTTCTCATTTTTAAATCAACCACTAGCAGCCGAGCGTAACTATCATATGCTTTGTACGGCTTTACTGCCCTTACTTGCATCAGATCAAAACGCAATAGTTGAGCTGGATGAGATCAGAAATGGTTTTTCTAAGGTAATGCAGGCACAAATGATAAAGATGTGGGCTTCTAAACTAGGACTGAGCACCTTAGATGCAGCACTGTTTAATGAACTTATAACGCTTATGATGCAGACCTCTGTCGATTATACGATCTTCTTTCGCGAACTCTCAGAGATACCAGAGGACATCAATCCACTCAAAAAAAGCTTCTACAAGGGCTCGATGTATGATGAAGGTATCCTAAAAAGCTGGTCAGTATGGCTAGAAAAATGGAAATCACGCATCAATGCTACTTCACCTGAATCACGTGAAAAGCTTTCTAAACAGATGAAACTCGTTAACCCAAAATACACTTTACGAGAGTGGTTCCTTGTACCTGCTTATGAGCAAGCTACGGTTGGAGACTATACTCTCATTAGAGAGTTACAAGATATTATGACAAATCCATACGATGAGCAGTCAAAAGAGATAGAGGAAAAATACTATGCTCTTAAGCCCTCTGAGTTCTTTGAGGTCGCCGGTATATCCCATGTCAGCTGCTCGTCATAATGTTTCTATTTTAGAGCTTAGGTGATAATTATCACCTAAGCCCTAATGTTTCTATTTTAGGAGTATAACCTTAAAATTCTATCTGTACTTCTTTTGATCTTTGAATATAGAGTATCACATTGGTAACACAAAACTGATCGAATTCATCTTTACCTTCATGCTCATATTCTAATAAATACTCAAACCCGTCTAATTCAATGTTTTTGACTTTTTTCAAGTGAACAGCGTAGAGTAACAGGTCAGCCAAATCACTCACAGGAATGATATCTCTAAAATTTTTGCCAAACTCATCTATATAGGCTTCAACTATACGTTCATTTGACATGAGAAGCATCCAAAGTATGATGTTGTCTATCTTTTCAGGTGCATTGACTTTTTTTAAAAAACTCTCATATATCTCTTTGTTTTGAGACATTTCATCAAGCTGCTCATTGGCTTGTGTTTTTAAAAAGTCGATTCGTTCATCACTAAGTTTATCATTTTTATAATTATCTAATACTGGTTCTGCAATTTGAAACGTGTGCATTATTTCTCTTTTTTATTTTAATATGTAATTATTACCATCTATTCTAAAAACTTCTATTAAGAACTTAAGGATCAGGTATTAATAAAATTCTAAATACTAAAAAGTAATAGAATTCACCTGGGTACTAATTTATGATTTACACTAAGAGATGTTTTCTACTAAATCATTATCAGTAGGATAGCCTGCAACTTCAAAACCATCCTCATCAAAAAAGTGTTTCTTACCGGTATCCATACTGATGCATACAAGAGGATACTCGTCTTCTTCACGAATCTCTTTGATAATAAACCTATGACCCATCCGAGTCTTCCATCTCTGACCTACTTTGAATTCTATAAATTCATATTCCACTGTTTTAACTCTTTGATTCAAATTTTGATGTTTATTATATCCAATAGCATTGTACAGAGATCAGGCGATAACTATTTGGCGTATTTTGTATTTCAAAAGTTATCGCTTACCCCCTGAGCGTCTAAGTGCCTTTTATTCTATCTTATTTAGTCGTCGTTATGCAGTTGTCCAGTAAATTCAAAACCATACTTCATTTTATTAGCTATCTCCTCTTGCACTTCTTCTATGAGGTCATCAGTTAGACCTTCTTGCTGGTCAAGAAAAAAATTGTATTCTCTTTCTCGTTTAAAGCTATGTACTTTGTAAGGCTTTTCTGAACCATGTTCTTCTATAAATTTTTCAACTGTATCTTCCCAGATAAAGGTTAATTCACGTTCTAGAAATTTTGGCTCCTCTTCCTCAGGCAGTGTGTATTTAAACTCTACCACTTCTTCATAAGATATGACCTCATACATTTTTTGTTCATTTTGAGGACTTACTTCACTGTTTGACATTATCATCTCCATTATTCAAATATTAATTATTCAGATTTATAACCAATTTAGCTGTAAATACGATAAATTTTCATACTACAATAATTAATCCATAAGTATCTAAGTTTAAGTGCCTGGGCCTATATAAAAGTATGCATAGAAAACAGCATAACTACATTGGATGGGATCAGACCCCTAATTTCGCTAGTGAGACTCTCTCCTTACATTCCTGTCTATCGTTTATAATATCTTGTAAGATGTTATAGCCATGATTGAGGGCCAGGGCAATTGAGCCTCCAAGAGACCCTGCTATATCACCTGCGACATATATACCCTCACTGTTGTAGTTTTTCTCATCGACTACGGGCTTACCTTTCTCATCTGTTATCACGGGCGTGTTGTTTAGGAACTCTTTGGGAGTTGAGCCCCCAAGAGCATAGATAATACGGTCATAAAGATGCGAACTTCCATCACTAAACGCTACCTTGCATCTGCCTTCAACGTCTTCAACGCCAAGAATGTCTACACCTAGTTTCATCTCAACCCCACCTTTTGAAGCAGCATCTAAAAGATTTTTTCTATTTTTTGGATTTGGTCGGGTCAATTCCTCTTTTCTGTAGTTAAATGTAACTTTGTTGTCTGCATGTATAAAGTAGGCAAACTCAGCAGCACTATCGCCTCCCCCAACAACTAAGACCTCTTCACCCCCCTTACAATCAGAAATATTGTGTTGAATCTTTGTTTTTAATGTTTTTGGCAGATCATACTCTGGCTTATTCGGTTTGCCCATCTTTCCTATAGCTATTACAAGACAAGATGTGATGTAACTTTCATTTGTAGCTGTAGAGACCTTAAAAAGTTTTTCTATCTTTTCTATCTTTACAACCTCAGTGTTGAAGTGGGCATCAAGGAGGTGCTCTTTAAGAGCG
>Ga0316204_10002885_pt1 | contig 36783 bp, 40 predicted proteins | sample 6monrhotite_MG_2_FD_205661 | JGI IMG/M metagenome (GOLD analysis project Ga0316204, IMG submission 205661) | Microbial mat bacterial communities from mineral coupon in-situ incubated in ocean water Damariscotta River, Maine, United States -... | ecosystem: Environmental > Aquatic > Marine >... | reverse complement strand
CAAAAAGCATCGTGTTAAGCGCAAGGAAACATTATTTAGTATTGCTCAAAAATATAATGTCTCCGTAGATGATATTAAAAAATACAATAAGCACCTATATTCCAAACAACTTAAGAAAGGAGAGAGATTAAATATTCCTATAGCGACAATTGCAACGATTATTACTGATAACTCAGATAGTAGTACTAATTCTGAAGCAAAAAAACACAAGGTACTCGCTAAAGAAACCAAGTATGGAATTGCTAGAAAATATGGAATAACCCTCGCCGAATTGGAAGCATTAAATCCAACTATGGGAGAAAGCCTTCAAATAGGAGCAGAACTTACTGTTCCTTCAACTTCGGTACTGGAAACAGCGACCATTGAAGATGATAAATTTGATTTTTACGAGGTACTACCTAAAGAAGGATTCTTCCGTTTAAAAGTAAAATTAGGTCTTACCCAAGACCAAATTGTGACATTGAATCCATATGCCGCCGAAGGACTCAAAGAAGGGATGATATTAAAGATTCCGAAAGAGAACACTGAAGGCCTTTCAGATAATACTATGATCATTAATTTAGAGAACAGTATTGTCAATTCTGAAAGAAAGCATTTAGTAGTCATGCTCCCGTTTTTATTAGACAGAGTGAAAAATGATTCTCTAGAAGCCAATCGCGATATTTTGATAAAAGAACGAACTTTACGTGTTGCATTGGATTTTTATAGCGGAGTGCTAATGGCAGCTGAGTTTGCTAAAGATAGGGGCATTCCAGTTCACATTGATGTGTATGACACACAGGCCAGTGAACGAAAAGTAGAACGTATTGTTTCTGAAAATAATTTTAAGGAAGTTGACGCTGTTATTGGACCTTTACTTCAGAAAAATGTAGAAAAAGCAGCTGCGGAGTTGCGTGGTTCTGATACTCCAGTTTTTTCACCCCTTACCAATAGACAGGTGAAACTGTATTCAAATTTGTTCCAAACATTACCCACAGATGATATGTTGGAAGAGGCTATGCTAGATTATCTAAAAGAAAGGTATGACAATCAAAATACGGTCATAATATCAGATACTAAACGGTCAACACAGAAAGCAATGCTTCAGGCTGCACTGCCCAACGCACATGCCGTTTCTCCGCGTGAAGGTGGATTCTTGTATGTTGTGGATATGGAGAAAAAATTAATCCGAAACCAAGAGAACTGGGTGATCCTTGAATCTGTTGACCCGGTACTTGTGAGTAATGTTGTAGGTCTTCTCAACGGAATGCCTCCCGAGTACCAGATACGTTTGTTTACGCTTGATAAGAACGATGCTTATGATTACGATGACGTGTCTAACATGCATTTGGCAAAACTTGGCTTTACGTTTCCATCTATTAACAAGAGCTATGATTTTGAAGATAGAAATCCATTTTTAGTGAGTTACCAGAACAAATATGGGACGCTACCAAATCGATATGCCGTAAGGGGTTTCGATATTACCTATGATGTATTATTACGCCTCGCATCAGCCGATGATATCTATGACGCTACAAATAGTGACTTTGAGACCGAGTATATTGAAAATAAGTTCAGGTATTCTAAAAAGATCTTTTCGGGATACCAAAACAATGCCTCCTATATTATAAAATATAATGCTGAACTACAATTTGAAGTCGAAGAATGAGCACATCTAAAGTAACCTATCTAGGAGGACTCCGTACAGAATGTGAACACCTGAAATCCGGTAGTACCTATTTAACAGATGCGCCAACTGACAATAACGGAAAAGGAGCCGCTTTTTCACCCACGGATACCGTTGCAACTGGTCTCGCCAATTGTATGTTGACCGTTATGGGTATTAAGGCAAGAAACATGGAAGTAACTATTGATGGCAGTATTGCAGAAGTTACTAAAACCATGGCTTCAGATCCAAGAAGAATTTCAAAAATCAAAATAGTCATGACACTGCCAAGTGATGTTGACGAGCGTACACGGAAAATTTTAGAGAATACCGCTAATACGTGCCCAGTACAGTATAGTTTGCATCCTGATATCGATAGGGAAATTACCTTTCATTGGATTCAATAGCTCTCCTTTTGCTTTAAGTGGATTATTGAACTCAATAATCTAGCTGTTTTTTCGTTAGAGATTTTATGAAGATGATATTTGTACCCTTACTCATTTTTTTGTGCATAGCACCGGTAAAAAATGATAACGAGAAGATTGCCTGGAGTGAAAGTAAAAAGCTTACCTGGGAAGATTTTAGAGGTGAATTTGCAGGAGATAATGGATTTGTCGCGAGTACTAATTCTGGGATTTCATTTTCCTATTCTTATGCAGTCCGCAATCAAGAATTAGAACTTACGTATACTGTTAGGAGTAATTTTTATCCAGACCTTTCATGGTATATGCCCGGACATGTAGATGATTATATTCTGAAACACGAGCAAACACATTTCGATATTTCAGAACTTCATGCTAGAAAATTGAGAAAGCAACTTGCTGAAACACAGTTCACACTAACTCCTAAGGAAATGTTGGATGCTATTTATAGTCAAGCAGAGCAACAACGCCGTGCTATGCAAAAACGTTTTGATACAGAAAGTGATCATTCCAAAATACCTGAAAAAGAGTATCAATGGGAGGCCTATGTGGCTAAGCAATTAAAGGAGTATGAATCCTGGAAATAAACCCGATCCCGCTCATCTCATAGAATTGGCCAATTACAAAATGCCTTTCGGAAAGTATAAAAACGAATATCTCGTTAATATTCCAGAGCACTATCTTGTATGGTTTAAGCAAAAAGGATTTCCGCCTGGGAAACTAGGTCGTATGATGCTGGAAATACATGAGATTAAAATCAATGGATTGGAAGGTCTCATTCGCAAATTAATTGACAAATAGAAAAGCTTACCTCAATGCAGCAATCAAAGTAAGCTTTTACAACTTCAAAAATAACCTGCATTATTGAGTTTTCGCACTCCACGTTAGTATTATAATTCCAATTCGGGCTACTAAAAAGGTAAAGAGACCTCCCACAACTGGTAAAAAGGTAACTTTAAGTCCGCCAGCTAATACCCCCATTGAAACGCCATCCAAACCATCAATGGTGTCAAAGGCAACAATAAGACCTATAACCTGCCCTAGGATGCCCCATACTGCTGCAAACAGACTAATGGAAGATATTAGTCTAATGGTCTTTTCTCGATCATTTTTTCGGAGGATCTCTTTTAAAAATAGAATAACTATAACAATAAATAATAGTAGCATCGGCACCATAAAAAATGGCCCTCCCTCTTTAATAATGTTGATCATTAACATACTGTTTCGTTTTGAGATTAATATGTGTCAAATGTATTCATTGAATAAATCACTCAATTAATTTTGCGGGCTTTGAACGTTTACCATCGGGTTTTACCCAAATTGTGGTTCTAAATGAAGGAACCCCACGATAATTTCCAATCTACAGTGTAAAATAGGTTATTTGTCGAAAAAGAATCGTCAAATCAAAAAAAATACTCATCTTTCAAAGATGAAATTCATGGATTATACCAAGACAAGGTTTGTGGGACTGCATCTAGTATTCTGGGTAGGGGTTTGGTTTTTCTTCATCTATTTTTTTAGCTATAATACGACCAATTCTGCCTATGTAATATGGTTTTCCAGCTTTCTTTTACCTGTGACCATGCTCACAACATACTTCACGGTTTATGTGCTGTTGCCCAAGTATTTACTTGTAAAAAAATACGGTCTATTTATATTGTATGGGCTTTATACAATCGTATTATCAACATACCTCATTTTACTCTCTATTTTTGGAAGCTTTATGTTTCTTTCCAATTTAAAGATAACCCAAGTGCCACCCATGAGTCGGAATTTTGTGTTTGTATTACTATTGGTTTTTTTGGTGGTGAGCGCGGTGAGTTTTGTAAGGTTGTTAACCCATAATTTTCAAACGATTTCCAGAAATAAAGAGCTCGAAAATAAATTGTTGGAGGGGCAACTTAAATTTAAAGAGCAAGAGCTACAATATCTAAAAAAACAAATACACCCTCACTTTTTATTCAACACACTAAATACTATTTATGGATTTTCTCTGAAACAATCTAAGCAAACACCCGAAGTCATTTTGAAGCTATCAAACCTACTCGATTATATTTTATATCAAGTACAAAAACCGAAGGTTCCCTTGCAGGAAGAAGTTCTTCATATAAAAGAATACATTAGCTTAGAAAAAATACGGTTTCAAGATACTTTAAAAATATCTTTTGTCATGGATGAGATTAATGAAAATCTTCAAGTGGCTCCCATGTTATTTATTCCTTTTGTGGAGAATGCATTTAAACATGGTTCTATTATTGATGGCTTTTTGACTATAGAAATAGTTATTAAAATGAAAGGAACAGAACTTGAGTTTACTATGAAAAACTCGAACAAACAAGATATGGATAGCCCAGCATCCAAAGGTGTAGGGTTGGACAACATTACTAAACGCCTTAACTTGTTGTATAAAGAAAACTATGAACTCAAGGTTGTACAAGAGAACAGCTGGCATAAGGTGTTTTTATTAATTAAAGACATACATGGATAAACCCAATCAAGACTATAAGGTAGTTATTGTAGATGATGAACCCGCTGCACGGGAAATTCTGCTAGCACACTTAGAGAAAATACAAAGTGTAGAGGTTGTGGCTGCCTGTAAAAGTGCCATGGAAGCTTTTACTGTGTTGAACACTAATAAAATAGATCTCGTTTTCTTAGACATTAATATGCCGGAAATATCTGGCTTGTCTTTTGCAAGAACCATCACCAAAAACGTGAAGGTGATCTTTACAACAGCCTATCGTGAATTTGCGCTGGATGGATTTGATCTGCAAGCTGTAGATTACTTGCTGAAACCCATTTCACTAGAGCGATTGGTGAAAGCGCTCAATAAATTCATGGAAGAAAGTATTCCGTCCATTCCCAGAGAAGAGCTTAAGGAAACCCCTGAAAAAAAAGAATTCGTTTTTGTACGATCAGATCGAAAAATGATCAAGGTCAATTTTACAGATATACTATATGTAGAAAGTTTGAACGATTATATTAAAATTTGGACCAAAGAAAAAGTAATTGTGACCAGAGAAACAATTTCCGGAATTGAAGCAAAATTGCCGAAATCTAATTTTTTACGATGTCACAGGTCCTATATCATTGCGATCCCAGAGATTGATTCTTTCACCAACGAATATATTGAAGTGTTCGAGAAGGCCATACCTATTAGCAGGAGCTATAAGCAAAGTGTATTAGAGCGGCTCGAGGGGGTATAGCATAAACTAGAATCAATTATTCAATCTACTTAAAAATTTCTAGAGAGATATTGCATAAAATAGTATCTTTGCATCCCGTATAGGTAACAACATCGGTACACAATTCGGTACATAATTATGAATACTACCAAATATATATTCGTTACGGGCGGGGTATCTTCTTCATTAGGAAAAGGAATCATAGCGGCATCTTTAGCGAAACTACTACAGGCACGAGGATATGCAGTGTCCATTCAAAAATTAGACCCTTATATTAACGTCGATCCTGGAACACTCAATCCCTACGAACATGGCGAATGTTACGTAACGGATGATGGAGCAGAAACGGACCTTGACCTTGGACATTACGAACGTTTTCTTAATGTTCCTACTTCACAAGCCAATAATGTTACTACGGGTAGAATTTACCAAAGTGTCATTGAAAAGGAACGAAGAGGTGAATTTCTTGGTAAAACAGTACAAGTAGTGCCTCACATTACCAACGAAATAAAAGAACGCATCCAGTTATTAGTCAAAAGCGGAGAGTTTGATATTGTAATAACAGAAATAGGAGGAACCGTTGGTGATATAGAGTCATTGCCCTATATAGAAGCAGTGCGCCAGCTAAAATGGGAACTAGGCGATGACAATGCATTGGTTATTCATCTTACACTCATACCTTATCTTTCAGCAGCAGGGGAATTGAAGACCAAACCAACACAGCACTCTGTGAAAACCCTCATGGAAAGTGGTGTAACGGCAGATATTTTAGTATGTCGTACCGAGCATGAAATATCAGATGATATTAAAAGAAAACTAGCTCTTTTCTGTAATGTAAAACAAGAAGCTGTTATACAATCTATTGACGCATCTACTATCTATGATGTGCCTAATATGATGCTGGATGAAGGCTTAGATAGAGTGACATTAAAGAAGCTAGGCCTTTCTGATGATAACGAACCTGAGTTGGACCGTTGGAATCAATTCTTAAAACGACATAAAAACCCGAAAGGAGAAGTCTATATAGGCCTTATAGGTAAGTACGTTGAACTTCAAGATTCGTACAAATCCATTTTAGAAGCATTTATTCATGCTGGGGCCGAAAATGAGGTTAAAGTGCGTATTAAATCTATTCATTCAGAACATATTAATGCCTCCAATACAGCCGAAGAACTTTCTGGCTTAGATGGAATTCTAGTAGCTCCAGGATTTGGTGAACGTGGTATTGAAGGTAAGATCGATGCCGTACGTTATGCCCGTGAAAATAATTTACCCTTTTTAGGGATATGCTTGGGCATGCAAATGGCAGTTATTGAATATGCACGCAATGTGCTTATGCTGAAAGATGCAAATTCGGTGGAAATGAATGCAGACACACCATATCCTGTGATTGATATTATGGAAGATCAAAAAACGATCACCAATATGGGAGGAACTATGCGTTTAGGTGCTTGGAAATGTGATCTACTTGAAGGAAGTGTTGTAGGTGATGTTTACAAGACTAGTTCCATTGATGAGCGCCATAGACATCGCTACGAGTATAATGACGAGTACAAGAACCAATTGGAAGACGCTGGGATGAAGGCTACAGGGATAAACCCTGAAACGGGATTGGTTGAAATTATTGAGATTCCGGCTCATCCTTGGTTTGTAGGGGTGCAATATCATCCAGAATATAAGAGTACAGTAGCGAATCCACATCCCTTATTTGTTGCCTTTGTGAAGGCTTCGCATGAACATGCAACACAACTAACAAATAGCGTTGAAAATAAGGAATAAGACAATTTGACGTACTTTTAACGAGGGCCAGATTTTTGATTAATTGAAAAACATATTTAAAGTAACTTACCCGTGATAAGGTGAGTTCTGAAACAAGTTTAGTATACATGGAAAATAAAAAGTTTGATTTAAATTCGTTGATTGGATTTTTGTTGATTGGTGGGATTTTAGTTTGGTTACTCTATCAAAATCAGCCAACACCTGAAGAAATTGAGGCAGAAAGAGTTAAAGCAGAACAAGTTGAAGCGGCCAAAGCAGCTTCAGAAAAGGAGAAACAAGAAACCGTTCCTGCGGAAGTAGTGGATGAAGCTCTTACCCTTTCAGGCGTACAAGGAGATTCATTGACCACCGAGAGGCTAAAAAATGAGTTGGGTTCTTTTGCCTATTCAGAAACATTACCATCCGCCACAGATGAGGTAACTGTTTTAGAAAACGAAGTGCTATATCTAGCCATAAGTAACAAAGGAGGATATATTGAAGAGGCTTATTTAAAACAGCATACTACCTATAAAGCAGTTCCCGTTCACATGATAAAAGATGGGAACGCCTCTTTAAATCTTCAGTTTTCTGCTGAAAACAGACTGCATAATACCGAAGAGCGCCACTTTGAGCCAACCTTATCTAAAAATGGAGATAACAATGTGCTTTCCATGAAGCTCAAAATTTCCGAAACGGCATACCTAGAATACCGCTACGAGTTACTTCCTAATGAGTACATGCTTGAATTTAGTATACGTTCTCAAGGATTGGAGCAAGTGCTTAATACTACCCAGCCTATGTATTTGGACTGGAAATTAAAAGGATACAGACATGCCAAAAGTATCACCTACGAAAACAGATATACGCGACTTACCTATGAATATGAAGATGCTAAGCATAGTAAGTTATCTCCTACCGGAGATGATGATGAAGTAGAAGCAGATGTCACTTGGATGAACTTTAGACAGCATTTCTTTAGTTCTATGCTCCTTACAGACGCGCCGTTCAAAGAAGTAGCACTTAGTTCCAAAAACCTTGTGGAAGATGAGGCTATTGATACCGTATACACTAAAGCATATGGGGCCAGAATGTTGTTGGAGCCTAAAGGCGGAGTCTTGTCTTATGATATGAATATGTACTACGGTCCAACAGATTATAAGATATTTAAAGAATATGGTAGAAACTTAGATGAAGCCATGCCCATGGGATGGGGTATTTTCGGAATGATTAATAAGTTTCTTATTATTCCATTATTCGGATTTTTAACTGGATTCTTACCAGCAGGGATTGCCATTATTTGTTTGACAATTCTTATTAAACTACTGTTGTCTCCCGTTCAGTACAAACAGTATTTATCTCAGGCTAAACTTAAAGTGTTGAAACCTGAATTGGATGCTATTCGAGAGAAACATGGTGACAACAAAATGAAGATCCAACAAGAGACTATGAAGTTGCAAAACATAGCAGGCGCCAGCCCGTTAAAAGGATGTTTGCCCGCTATCATGCAGATTCCGGTGTTCTACGCCTTGTTTACTTTTTTTCCAAGTGCCTTTGATTTGCGCCAAAAAAGTTTCTTGTGGGCCGAAGATCTGTCCAGCTTCGATGTAATTGCTAATTTACCGTTCAATATTCCAATTTATGGAAGCCATGTGAGTTTATTCCCTATTCTGGCGTCCATTGCCATCTTTATATATATGATGATGACCACAGGCCAAAGTATGCAGGCACAGCAGCAACCTGGAATGCCCAATATGAAGTTCCTGATGTATTTGTCACCGCTATTTATGCTAGTGTTCTTTAACCAATATGCGAGTGGACTTTCGGTGTATTATCTTACATCAAACCTAATTACCATTGGTATTATGTTAGTGATTAAGAAATTCATCATTGATGATGAAAAGATTATGGCTAAAATTCAGGAAAACAAAAAGAAACCTAAGAAACAGAATCGTTTTCAACGTAAAATGGCCGAAATGATGGAACAGGCTGAAGAGCAAAAGAAAAAAGGAAAACGATAATAGACTTTATAGTTTGAATTTCCATATTTGAAATTGTTTAGTCCAATAGATTTCGATTTCGTGCGTTAAAAGAAAAAAGGAAAGCCAAATGAATCTCAAAACTTTTTTTTCAATGTTCTTCGGAATATTGCTAACCATATCTACTGCCATTGCTCAGGAAGCGGTAAATCAACTGGATAGTGAAGGAAAGCGACACGGTGTTTGGAAAAAATATTTCCCTGGTTCAAAACAACTTCGCTATGAAGGTCAATTTGAGCATGGCCAAGAAGTTGGAATTTTTAAATTTTATTGCGAAGATTGTAAAGACCAACCCATGGTGGTTAAAGACTTTAACAACGAAGGCAATGTCGCTGAGGTCAAATATTATACGGCTAAAGGTAAGTTGGTGAGTCAAGGACTCATGAATGGAAAAGAAAGAGTAGGAGAATGGTTGTATTTTCAAGAGAAATCTAAAGATGTAATGACACGTGAGATGTACGTTGAGGGAAAATTACATGGGGATAAAATTACCTATTACCTAAATGGAAAAGTCACTGAAGAGATGCACTATGAGAATGGGAGCATTGAAGGTCCAAATAACTACTATTCTCCAGATGGTGTCCTGTTAAAAGAGTTGTTGTTTGAGAATAACGAGCTACACGGTCCAGCTACTTATTATGATGCCAATGGTGCTATTTCCATCAAAGGACAATACAAACGTGGCAAGAAGGACGGTATTTGGAAGTACTACAAAGGTGGAAAATTTGATCGAGAGGAAACATTTCCAAAGCCACTTAAAAAAGGGATATAGTAATGTCTCATACTTCCTAAGAATACTATTTTAAAATCTAGAATTAGTACTTCATTTCAGAAAGCTCAATCCTCATCAAACAAGAGCTAGAGAACCAATTATTTCGTAACTTTGTACCCTTAAAATTAATAATGCAAAGAGTAGTTGTAGGACTTAGTGGAGGAGTGGATTCCAGTGTGACCGCCTATCTTTTAAAAGAACAGGGCTATGAGGTCATTGGACTTTTTATGAAGAACTGGCACGATGATTCTGTCACTATCTCTGATGAATGCCCTTGGCTAGATGATAGTAATGATGCTATGATCGTAGCCGATAAACTGGGAATTCCTTTTCAAACCGTAGATCTAAGTGAGCAATACAAAGAACGTATTGTAGATTATATGTTCCATGAATATGAAATGGGCCGCACACCCAACCCTGATGTTCTCTGTAATAGAGAAATTAAGTTTGACGTATTCATGAAGATTGCGTTAGAATTGGGAGCCGATTTTGTAGCCACTGGACATTACTGTAGAAAGAGCGTGATTGAAGTTGAAGGCGAAAAAGTATATCAACTGTTAAGTGGTAAGGATCCTAATAAAGATCAATCCTATTTTCTATGCCAGTTATCTCAGGAACAATTGGCCAGAACACTATTTCCTATTGGCGATCTTTTAAAACCAGAGGTTCGAAAGATTGCTGCAGAACAAGAACTGATTACGGCAGACAAACGCGATTCTCAAGGACTTTGTTTTATTGGAAAAGTACGTTTGCCAGAGTTTCTTCAACAGAAACTAGCGGCAAAAGAAGGGAAGATTGTTGAAGTTCCTATGGAATATTCTGGATACCAACAGGAAATCCCAATATTCACTTCCGAAGAAGAAGAATTCAAATACCTTTCGGAAAAGCAAAGATATACTGTCACAGACGGTACGGTGGTTGGCACACATCAAGGTGCTCATTATTTCACAAAGGGACAACGAAAAGGCCTCGCCGTTGGTGGTACTAAAGAACCACTTTTTGTAATCGATACAGATGTTACAACAAACGTGATTTATACGGGGCAAGGCAAACAACACCCTGGCTTATATCGTAGAGGTTTGTTTGTGAAAGAAGAAGAAATTCATTGGGTTAGAGAAGACCGACGCCTTATAGTAGACCAGTCTTTGCCAGTAATGGCGCGCATTCGATACCGCCAACCGCTTGAAAAAGCTTCATTACATCGTACTATTTCGGGACTTTATGTTATCTTTGAGAAACCACAGTCCGCCATCACCGAAGGCCAATTTGTTGCTTGGTATGAAGGTGAAGAGTTATTGGGTAGTGGTGTTATTTCTTAAAGCTCTAAACTATGAAAAAGATTACCCTACTTCTAACCATATTGGTTACAACCTACAGTTTTGCACAAACTCAAGATGCATGGATCTTCTTTGCAGATAAAGAAGATGTGGCAACCTCAATTGCCAACCCACTGACAATACTAACACAAGAAGCGATTGATAGGAAAGCGCTACATGGCGTAGCGATTGACGAACAAGATGTTCCAGTCAATGAAGCCTATATTACTCAAATAAAAAACGCCACAGGAATTACCGTCTTTGCAAAGTCAAAATGGATGAACTGCGTATATGTCCAAGGAACAGAGAGCAATATTGAAGACCTGCTTAATTTGTCGTTTGTAACGGCCGTAGAGTATGCCGATAAAGATTTGAACTTATTTCCATCGGTTCCTCCCTTTAATTCCAAATTCGAAATGGAAAATGCACCTTCCCGTATTGTGTATAACTACGGAGCAGCGGCCAATCAAATACAACAAATTAGAGGAGATTTTTTACATGAACAAGATTTTACGGGAGATGGGATGATTGTAGCAGTGCTCGATAGCGGATTTCCTAATGTTGGTACTATTCCAGCTTTTGCAGATATTATTAATGAAAATAGATTATTAGGAACCTATGACTTTGTTGGAAGACAGACAGATGTTACAGGAACAGGTTCACACGGAACCAGAACCTTTAGTGATATTGGCGGCTTCCTAACCGATGAATTTGTTGGGACGGCTCCTGAAGCTTCTTTTTATTTATTTAGAACTGAATTTTCTCCTACAGAAGTTCCCGTTGAAGAAGCCTATTGGGTAGAAGCACTAGAGCGTGCAGATAGTCTGGGAGTAGATGTGATTAATACCTCCCTAGGATATCAGGATTATGATAACCCTAATTACGATCATAGCTATGCTGACCTCGATGGGCAAACTACTTTTGCGGCGCGAGGAGCAAACGTTGCTTTTGATAAAGGGATGTTGTTGGTAACCTCCGCAGGAAATGATGGAGGAGGATTCAATTTTGTGGCTACTCCGGCTGATGCACCGGGTGTTCTTACCGTGGGTGCAGTAGATTCGGGAGGAAACTACGCTTCGTTTAGTTCGGTAGGTCCTACGGTAGATGGTCGGATCAAACCTGATGTAATGGCGCAGGGAGTGAATGCAGCAGTGATTACTAGTACTGGCGCTGTTTCATTTAGTAATGGAACTTCATTTAGTTCGCCTATTATGACGGGGTCTGTGGCTTGCTTATGGCAAGTGAGACCAGAAACAACAAACAGCGAAATCATGCAGATTGTACGGGAATCGGCACATTTATTTGACAACCCAACTGATCAAATGGGCTACGGGATTCCAAACTTTGAAGACGCTTTTGATGCGGTTCAACTTTTGGCTATTGAAGACCAACTGTTGGCCAGTCAATTTGCGATATATCCAAATCCGGCATCAAATAGATTGAATGTTTCGTTTCCGCAACACATAGAAAAGGCGCAACTGGCCATATATAATGTTTTGGGAACCGAAGTCCTTAGATCAAATATCTCGGCTCTTGACAACGGCATAGATATTTCGGGACTAACTTCGGGAATATATATTGTTTCCGTTGAAGCCAATAACAAAAGAAATAGCTTTAAACTCATTAAGAGATAGTGCAAAACCGAATTACGCAGCTTTTAGGTATTGAACATCCCATTATTCAAGCTGGGATGATATGGAACAGCGGCTGGCGATTGGCAAGTGCTGTGAGTAATGCTGGAGGACTAGGATTATTAGGAGCCGGATCCATGTACCCTGAAGTACTTCGCGAGCATATTTTAAAGTGTAAAAAAGCAACCAACAAGCCCTTCGGTGTTAATGTTCCTATGTTGTATCCAGATATCGAAAAGATCATGGAGATCATTATCGAGGAAGGGGTGAAGATCGTATTTACTTCTGCAGGAAATCCAAAAATACATACAGCTCGCTTAAAAAGTCATGGTATTACCGTAGTTCATGTGGTGAGTAGCGTAAAATTTGCGTTAAAGGCACAAGAGGCTGGTGTGGATGCTATCGTGGCTGAGGGATTTGAAGCTGGTGGTCATAACGGACGCGAGGAAACCACCACTTTTACACTTATTCCTATGGTTAAAGAAGAATTAAGCGTCCCGCTAATAGCAGCAGGAGGTATCGCCACGGGTCGAGGTATGCTGGCTGCTATGGTGCTGGGTGCTGATGCTGTCCAGGTGGGAAGTCGATTTGTTGCTTCTGAAGAAAGTAGTGCTCATATTGCTTTTAAAGAAGAGGTAGTGAAAGCCGAGGAAGGTGCAACAGAACTTACACTGAAAGAACTGGCTCCTGTGCGGATGATGAAGAATAAGTTCTACCAAGATGTGAAAGAACTCTATAAAAAGGCACCGTCGCCCGAAGAGTTGAAAGAATTGTTGGGACGAGCTCGTGCTAAAAAAGGAATGTTTGAAGGCGACCTCGTAGAGGGAGAACTGGAAATTGGGCAAATAGCTGGATTAATTCGTGACATTAAACCTGCAGGGCAAATCGTCAAGGAGATGTTGGAAGAATTTGAGGCCGCGAAAAAGGAAATCTCCACCTCATAATTAAAATATCTCATGGAATCCTTAATATGATTCCTATAAAATCACCTCTTCTTTTAAGTGATAAATTCACTTTTCTGGGTCTAAAATATTCTTATTCAGATACTTTATACAAGCGGCGGATTGCACATCATTGTTAAATTTTTGTATATTTCGGCCTCCCCTTAAATCAAATCGTAGAAAATAAACGTTATAGTAGCGTAATTTATAGTGTACTTATTGTGGATCCACTTTATTTATTAATAATCATTGTGCCTATCGTGTTGGGGATTTTCGCGTATTCTGTGAACAGAATACAGCAACTTCGTTATCAGGGCAGGAGCATGCGTTATAAGACGTTGTACCGATGGATCGCTAAGGTGTTCATTAAAGACCTTCCGGATTAGGCCAGATCCAATATCTCCAGTTAATTATTTACCATTGGTTTAAGTTTTGGGTTTTTGTTTCTAAGATCTAACCCTCCTTCGTACACCGATTTTAAATTTACCATATAAAAGGACCACCCTTTTTCGCACCCCAAACGTACGTCTTGCTTGGAAGTATCATCGGTTGGAATGTTGGACTGCGTTAATGATATAATTACGCCATCATCAAAATCCTTGAGATTAATATCTACCAAAGTTGAATCCGCAAAAGTAAATTGAATATGATCAATACCGTTGGCTTTGGTTAATTCTCCACTTTCGGTACCCTCCCATAAATGCCAACTCCATGTATATTGGGTTCCGGCAGCGGCAGCTTCCGACTTAGGCATTATACGGCCATTGGGGTCCGTATGTTGGGCATCACTTAAGAACCACCGTTCTAATTCTTCTGGTTTTGACCAGGCATCATATACTACTTTAAGAGAGTTGTTGATCGCTACTTCCAGCGTAAATTGTGTCCAATCGAAATTTTTCATCACTATAAAATTTAAAGTTAGACTTCAAATTGACAGATATAAGATAGTGATTATTTCTTTTTTATGATCCACTTATCCTGTGGTAGCCATTTCCCATCTTTGGAAGGCACTTCTATGTGCTCCAGAATTTCAACGTTTTGGAATAGTGAATGCATGAACCCCTTTGGGTGAAAAGCCGAATACGTACGATGCCCTTCTTTTACGTTTCCGCGTACTACCAATTCGCTGTTCGCATATGCTTTATCTTCTGCTGGAGTTAACTTAACAATGAAATTATCTCCTTGAGTTGTCTGGAGCATAATACCTCCAGGCTTTAGTACCCGATGTAATTCGGCATACCAATCGTAGTGGAGTTGTTCTGATAGGTGTGTAAAAATGGAATTCCCGTAAATAACATCGAAAAAATTGTCGGCATACGGTAGTTTGGCTTCTAAGGTGTTCAAATTAAAATGAATGTCAGATAGATTGTTGGAACACCAGTCAATGGACCTCTTGTTATAATCAGTTCCGTAATACGAACAGCCGTTTCCAATCAAAGAAGGAAGGTGTCTAATAATTCTTCCGGGTCCGCAACCCCAATCCAAAATGTTTTTGTCTTTGAGTTCAATATGTTTTTCAAAAAGGTCAATAAAGCTTTGTGCTACAGTTCTACCATTTACATAGTATTTTTCATAATGAATTCTATACGATTCATAGATAAGGTAATCTGGAGGTAATTTCACATCAGGATGCTGCTTTTTAAAATCTTTGTTCGCCTTACGGTTCTTAAAAGATTGTACATAATATCTCAATCGATCCACATGATACAAAACCTTGAGTTGGCGCAATGCGTTTGAAATTTGTCCTCGTTTCATGAATAAATTTTGGAAATCCTCCTTTGTAAAATGGATGCCTCGTTAGCAGCTGCAATTTAATTGATTGTCTTGAAGGGTCAAATAGAAATTAAAATAAGTTTACAATATGCTGTCTTTTACGTCAAATTGTAGGCACATTTCTTTCATTTTTTTATAAAAAGCGTCTCTGTAATAATGAGGCATTTCTGAACCATGCGCGAAGTACTTTTTATAACGCGCTTCTAATTCGGGATAGTGTTTTTTAATGGCGCCCAGAACTAGTGTTTTGCTATCCGCTTTTCCGTTTCCAAATAGGGTAATGGTAGCGGGTAGCACATAGTTGACGTTGAGTTTTTGAAATGTAGTAAATAGGAGGGAGAGATGTGCTGTGGTATCTGAAATAAAGGGCAGCAAGGGCATCATGCTTATTCCGGTTAGAAAACCATGATTCAAGGCTTTCTGTACTGTTTTAAGCCGTAAAGAGGGCTTGGTAGCCCCTGGTTCAAAAATACTTCCCACGGCATCGTCTATCGTAGAAAATGAAAAACTAAGAATAACACCTCGCCCAAGAGGAGTAGCCAAATCTTCGGGAAGTATGGCTGCCTCATCAATGTCAGATAGAATATCAAAATCCCGAGCTACTAAATCCGATTTTGTGATGATATGAACAGGAAAACGGTGTTTTAAAATGATTTTTAAAGCTTCGCGCGTTAGTTCTAGTTTTTTCTCTATTTGAAGGTAGGGATCTGTGGCCGAAGAGAGTACAATAATACCGTATTGTTTTTTCTTTGCTCTGACAGCCAATTGCTTGTCCAGTAATTCTAAGGCATTGACCTTTACCGATAGGCTCTGCTCAAGATTGGTTCCATACTTACTTCCTCTAATGTAGCAGTACAAACAATTGAAAGAGCAACTACTGTATAAATTAACGGTGTAATCATCCAAAAACCACGAATCTCGCCTTTTGGTTTTGTTCAATATAGAAGTGACCGTTATTTCCCTAGGCATGATAGTTATTTTAAACGCTTCAAGGCTTCGGAATGACTTAGGGGGTCTAAGGATGTTTTTGCCACAAAATCCAATACCCATGCTGGATTCGACTTTCCGAATTCTCTCAATGCCCAACCAATGGCCTTGTTGATAAAAAATTCATCAGAACCATTTAATGCATGGATCACTTTCGAAAATAGAAAGGTATCTGTCTTTTCTTTGTATTTTAATTGAAACAAAATCGCCGTGCGTTGCAACCACATATTGTTGGAAGCAATCCATTTATTGATATAAGGAACACGCTCTTCAGGATATAAAAGAAAATATCCCCCTACTACTTTAGAAGCAATCATATCAACCGTGTCCCACCAGGATTTGGTAACGATCATGTGCTCAAACAGAGCGATGTCTTTTTTTTCATAATGTTTCCGAAAAGCAATGGCCAAGTCGAGTCCAAAATACTGGAATTCACGTTGCGGTTTCTCCCATAGATCGCGGACTAAGGCATCAAATTCAGATTTAGGAGGCAAATTCTCTTTACGCAGAAAAGGCTTCTGAACCCCTTGTCTAACTGGAGCTTTTAATCCATGGTACGGAAATAGGAACCGCATATATTCGGTTTGCTGAGCAGCGATGCCTGCATTGGCATAGGCTTGAAACTTTTTTTGGATATCTGTTATTAATGTCATAATTACCGTCTCTTTCGCGAATATTCAGCCGTATATATCTCCCTTCCTAACTGTGCTAAAAATGGAATTCCAATAGTATCATACTCATACGTATCATCATTAAAAACTCTATTGTCATTCACAAGTATTGTTGCCGATAGTAAGAACTCAATATCTTGTTCTTTGTCAATAATATGAGCCGTTTCGGTGAGTGTTCCATAGGCATACCCTACTTTATTATAAATGGATGTGGTTTCAGGAATTCGTTCTTTGTTATCACCATAGAGGAAAAACTTTCCGTAGCTATCATAATACGTGGCTTCATTATATCCTGCTTTCCTAGGAACCTCATGCATCACTTTGCTAAGTAATTGAGCCGCTTCTGGAGAGAGTTTAAATTGTTTTTCTTCGGAATAATTTTCTGGAAACCGGATACGCTTCATCAGTTCATGTTGTGTCTTGAGTGGAAAATAATTCTTTTCTGAAAAATCCATGGGTTTTTCAATAAGCGTGTCATTTTGCATAAAACCCATTCCTTTTGACAAGCCTAATGCGGACAGTTTTTCAATAGGTGTATCTGGAATACCAAAAATACGAAGGGTGTCTTTTTCTACCAGAAACTTGAGGGTGTCTCGTATAGCGGCACCTGCATTTGCTGTAGACAAGCGATGCGATAGCCTGATAGGTGCCAGTCCTAATTCCCGCAGACGATTGTTGGCCCGATCTCTTCCTATAAGTTCATATAATCTATTGTAGGCCTCATTGTCACTTACAGCAAAGATCTGCCGGACGTCATCGGCGATAGTATGTGATAACGAATCCCTTGAAGTGGTATATGCCGTATACAAATTGATACCCACTGTATTGGTTGATACATATTCCAAAGCTAGAACTGCCATAGGTAATTTGACGGTACTCGCAGGATAGAAATAGTGATCATTGTTCAACCGAAAATCAAAATCCGTAAAGTGTGCTTTTCCAATTGAATCTCGCGTAATTTCTGTATAGATAATTTGAATTTGATATAGATCAGGGTCATGGAATACATTGAGCATGGCAGGATGCGCACTTATCATGGTTCGCTCTAACGGAGACAGGGAGTCCTTGGCACATGAAAAAAGCAATAAAGGCAGACAAAGAAGGAGGCGTTTCATCCTATTGTATTTATGGTTCTTAAATTTAGGGACATTATTTGATACAATTTACATGAAAACCCTTCATTCCTCATAAATAATAATTTGAAGCCCATCAGGATCTCTTAGATAGAGATATCGTGCTCCCCAAGGACGGTCTACAGGACCTCGTAGCTCGCATTTACCCTTTAAATGCTCAGCCCAATAATCAACAGATTCGGTTTTTATCTGAAGGTCTATTTTATCATTTGCTACGCCTTTTTGAAAGGAAGCGTCAAAATAATAATGCGTTGGAGCGATTTCAGAAATTTCAATAAATGCATTGCTTTGCTCATCGCCTATACGTAAAATACATCCTCGTACACCCTTTTCTCCGCTATATTGTTGCACAATGGTTAGATGGAGAACTTTAGAATAGAAAGCCGTAGAAGCCTCATAATTTTTAGTTCTTATGGCTGTTTTGAGGCTTAGGAAGTTGAATTGTTTTGACATCTTTATTGCGTTTCTCTTAGTGTACGTAGCTGCTGTATGTCTTCTATTAATTTATCAGTAAATAACTCAGCTCCAGTTTTATTTAAATGCATTGCATTGTAAAAGTACTGTTTGTCGTAAGAAAGTGTGTCATTGGAGTAGTCCAGGAATGGGAATTGATACTGCTCACTTTTCTCTTGAAAAAGTTGAATGATGTCACTTCGGTTTTTTGTGAATTCTTGCCCTTCAATATACTCAGGCGTGTACACCATGATGAGTTCAATTTTTTTAGTGGCACATTCTTTCAGAAAGGAATCAAAGAGAGAAATAGAGGTTGTATCTAACTGTACTTCATAATATTTCATTTTTTTCTTTGCCTTATCAAAATCACTGTTCCATTCTTCATCAAATCCTTTGTACCCCTTTACACGAATCATTTTATCACTTTCGATACCACGATAGATTGAGATTGCTTCCTTCATGGCTTCTCTTTTTCCAATGTAACGAAGAAAAGGTACTTGATAATCGAGGTATGAAAACCCCTCATAGGCGCTGGTGTAGTTTCGTATTTCTTTTTGCTTTATGAATGGTAAAAACTGTTCGAGATTGTACAGGTCGCCCCTTTTTTGCAAGCTTCGAGTATCTACTGACAGAATAATAGTTTTGGGAGTCCTGTTGTGTTTTAATAACTCAAGATGTCTTAGATGTTGCAACCAGAAGTTATGACCATCAACACCAAGGTTGTAGGCAGAACCTCCCAACTGATCTTCAATTCGTAGTGGGTCAATATGCACCCATGCCCGCGAAGAACCGTAGATCACAATATCAGAATCTATATTTCCAGCATAAATATCTTTCCAAATAGCAAGTTCACCGTGGGCAAAAGTTTTCGAATTTCGCAATTGTGAAGAGATGAATATATCTGCCACTACCGCCAAAACAATAATGGGAAGTATAAAAAATAATATTTTTAAAATAAACTTTTTCACAAGGTGCGTATTTAGATATCCATCACTGGTTTATTAGGGTTAAAATTGAAAATATATAAACTGTTGTTCTTTTCCGCTATACCAAAGTATCATTAAAACCAACGCATAATACATGGCAAGACGTACGGGCTTTTTCCACGATAAACCAAGGTTCTCTAAGGCATATTTTCCCTCACGCCCCATCCATTCGATAGCCATAAATATAATCAAGAGTATAAATAAGTAAGCAGGATGAATTGTCGGGAAATCAAAGAGGGCCAGAGTAAAAATATCTGAAATATAGGCGAAAGCTTCTTCGATTGTTTTAGCTCTAAAGAACACCCAAGCTAGGGTAGTCATGCCAAATGTGAGTGCAATGGAAAATAGATTACTAATGGAGGGCCAGATCTTTCCTTTGGCCACGATATCCATATTTCTTCGGTTTTTATTAAAAAGGATTAGGGGTAAAAAATAGAGCGCGTGTATCGCACCCCAAGCTATAAAGGTCCAATTGGCACCATGCCAAAATCCGCTCACTAAAAAAATAACAAAGGTATTTCTTAGCTTCATCCAGTTTCCTCCGCGACTACCACCCAGTGGGATATACAGATAGTCTCGAAACCAAGTGGAAAGTGATATATGCCATCGTCTCCAAAATTCGGCTATGTCTCTTGAAAAATAAGGGAAGGCAAAATTTTGGCGTAGGTTAAATCCGAATAGCCGCGAGGTTCCTATAGCGATATCTGAATAGCCTGAAAAATCTCCATAGATCTGAAAAGCAAAAAATACGGCCCCAAGTACGAGGGTGCTTCCCGAATATTCGTTGGAATTATTAAAGATTATATTGGCATAATCTGCACAATTATCGGCGATAACAACCTTCTTAAACAGCCCCCATACTATTTGCCGCAGTCCATCAAGGGCCTGGTGATATGCAAAAATTCTTTTCTTACCAAATTGAGGTAATAGGTTAGTAGCGCGCTCAATGGGACCAGCGACCAGCTGCGGAAAAAAACTAACGAAGGCCGAAAAAGCAACCAGGTCTTTGGTAGGTGCTAATTTCTTCCGATAGATATCTATGGTATAACTAAGTGTTTGAAAGGTATAAAAGCTTATTCCTACGGGAAGAATGATGTTGAGTGTGTTGGGCTGTATTTCATTTCCGAAGAAAGAAAAAGCCGTTATGAAATTATCTAGGAAAAAATTATAGTACTTAAAAAAACCTAGAAACCCTAAGTTTACCAGAATACTTATCCAAAGTAGTAGGCGTCTTTTATGCTTTTTGTCTTGTTTTGAAAGTTGGATACCTATGGTGTAATCAACGAGGGTACTAAATATAATAAGGGACAGAAAACGCCAATCCCACCAACCATAGAATAGATAACTCGCCAGAACGATAAGAAGGTTTTGTCTTTTTAAATTTTTGCTGACAACAAACCAATACAATAGAAATACAATGGGAAGAAAAATGGCAAAATCAACAGAATTGAAAAGCATTTAGTTGTGGTTGTTAGTCGCTAATAAAAATAAGTATTATTTCTGAAGCGGCAGCGTTTGCTATAGATCGTCTGTAAAATGTTCTTTACGTTTGGGTTTCGAAAATTTCTCCTCGTTATAAGTTTTGGAGGCGTTTTTAGGAATGGAAAGGCTTTGCCATGCATCACCTTTGATCATTCTTCCTAGAAAAATAATTTGCCCAACATGATAGGCATAGTGGGCATATTGCCTGTTGATTGCTTCTACTACCGTATGTCCCATGTTTCTGATGTAAACTGTGTTGTCAAAATTATCTGAAGTAATAGCATTGAGTGCTGAAAAAAGACAATCCCATCCTTCATTCCATTTTTTTAAAAGCTCTTCTCTAGAGGCGATGTTATTTTCGAATTCTTCATCCCGTTTTCTCCATTCTTTTTCACCATCGGTGGTTAAAAAATCGGTCCATCTGGAGCGCATATTCCCCCAGAGGTGATTGACCATAATCGCAATAGAATTACTCTCCTCATTGTACTGCCAGAAGAGGTCTTTATCTTCCAGTTGTTCAAAAGTCTTTTCACCCAGTGTTTTGTAATACTCGAATTGCTTTTGGATGCTTTGTAGATAATTTTCTTTCATAATATCTCTGCTAGTACTATAGATCGTCCTGATATCGTTGCACCATATCTTCTTGAGACTCTACCTTTTCAAAAGAGCCTATTTGTTCGTTGAGCATTTGTCCCATTGTGGGCATTTCAGACCGTTCTATTTTAGATTCTTCGGACCATAACTTGGATCGCATAAATGCCTTGGCGCAGTGAAGAAAAACTTCTTCTATAGAAACTACAATACAGGTTTTTGGAGGGTTTTTTTCTTCGGAAAACAATGTTAGAAATTCGGGGTTTGATGACACAACGGCACTACCGTTTAAGCGTAAAGTTTCGTCCATTCCGGGAATTAAGAAAAGCATTCCAACCCGTCCGGTAGCAACAATATTACTCAAACTATCCACCCTGTTGTTTCCTTTAGAGTCTGGAATGAGTATTTGGTTTTCATTCAAAATATGTACAAAACCAGGGGCTCCTCCTCGCGGAGAGGCGTCCATTTTTCCATTCAAATCACAGGTTGATAATACCAAAAATGGAGATTTTCGAATAAAATTCGCCGCATGTTTATCTAGCGATGAAAGTTCTTTTTTACTCGCCCGCCCACTTGGTGCGCCGTACAATTCTCTAAGTCCTTCTGTAGTGTCTATGTTCATAAATTTTTTCGGTCTGATTCTTTAATTGGAAGATCATTAATACTGGCAAAGCGTTTTTTCATAAGACCATTTTCATCAAATTCCCAGTTTTCATTGCCATAGGCTCTAAACCATTCTCCTTGGGCATTTCTATATTCATATTCAAAACGAACAGCAATACGGTTCCCTGTATGGGCCCAATATTCTTTTTTGAGTTTATAGTCCAGTTCTGTTTTCCATTTGTCACTTAAAAAAGCCACGATTTCTGCCCGTCCATTGACAAATTGATTTCGGTTTCTCCATTCGCTATCTTCTGAATACGCCATACTTACTTTTATAGGATCTCTAGAGTTCCAGCCATCTTCGGCCATTTGTATTTTTTGTTTGGCAGTTTCTTCGGTAAAGGGAGGGAGTGGATGTTTTTGTTCCATGATAGTTTTCTTTTGAGCCTTAGTCGTACAAAAGATCAGTTTTTCACAAACGATTGTCTTTTTTCAGAAAAATTTGCCGCATAAAGATACAGATTTTCAGTGGTACCCGATTTGAAACAATTGTAATTTAACGTTGTTATTTTGGTTCAAGGGATTGCACGTATGCATGGCCTTTTTTTAAATAAGTGGCTAGCAAGGCAAGGTCGTTATGAAGTGTTTCTGGAATTAAAACGTATCCTTTCATGATAGCTCCATACGATCTAAATACAGTGGTTTGGTAGGTTTCCATAAAGTGGGTGGCAGCTTCTTTTGGAAGCCGTATACCAATTTCTCCTGCCTTATTAAGTTGCGAAAACATATATCCATTATCCGATGTATAGGGCATCGTTTTGCCTTTTCTTTCAATCTCGGGACATAATGCAACCAAGGCGTCGTATATGGCTAATTTCTCTTCCCGCATAATTAGGCTCTTAATTGCAGCAAAAACCGTTCTATTTGCCTTCTATGTCGTAATATGTGTACAATGGCGTGTTCCATCAATTGCTCAGGATCATAAGATTGTCCCCAAGACACGTCCATCCTTTTTGTAGCGTCATGTTCTTCCAAAATCATATCTGGATAGTCAACAAAAAGAGTGACGTTATAAGAGAACATAGCAGTAATACCGTCTTGATACGCATCAACACTGGCAAGAGGTTCGAGTTTTGCGAGTTCAACCTGCTCCCCTAAGTGCTGCCTGATATAAATTGCATAGTTATATCCTGCTTTTATAATGTGTGTAAGAATGGTTTGTATGGAAATACAATCTGTATCTTGAGTTTCCATATCAACGACAGCAACTAGCTCTTCTTCGGAAATGGTATTGAGCAACACCTGAAGCTCAAAGATGGCTTTTTCATACTCATCCAATAGGCTTCCAATAGCCCCCGTCTCTCTGAATTTTTTCAAAATATTGATGTTTTGGTATTCAATTTTTTAAATCATTAATTCTGGAAGCCACTGTCCCGCGTTCTCCAATTCTCACTACTGCGAAAATAAGATTTACAATGAACCCTGGATCTGTGATTATTTTGGCATTGTTTGCCACTTTAAGGTCTCGGGCTTCTATAAGTTCTTGAATTTTCTCTTCGGGCTTGTTGGCCAAACTTACTGCAAACTCCCAGGCTTTATCTCGGGCTATTTCCATGCTAAAGTCAATAAGAAAACCATCTACTTTTTTGGTCCACTTTAAGAGAGTTGTTAGTGTAGGCCATATTTCTGATAGGTCCTTTTCAACTTGTGAAACTAACGAAGACAGTATTTCGTTGATCTTATCAAAATCTCCTTTTAATGCGTGAATATCTTTGCCCTTTGATACTTGGGCGGCAGCTATTCCCAAATCTAGACTGATGTGCGCATTCATTCCAATTAATAGATGTTGCAAGACAATAGGCCAATATTTGTGGGTAAGCTCAAAAGCTTTTAGCCAAGAAAGGGATATAGGGTCTTGATTCTTATACCCATAATAGGCACTAATATAGCGATTGGCGAAAATAACATCGAGCTTTTCCATTCGCTCATTATTTTCAAAAAAATGTTGCTCAATACCTTCTTTTACTTTCAAAGTAACGTTGCGGTAGAGTGCCGCAAAGTAACCAGCGGGGTCAGAATTTTTTTCGGATTCAAGAATAATCTCGGTTAGAATGTCAATAACCTCCTCAATGGTTGTTGCTTGTTTTGATTGCATATGCCTTCGGTTTTAGAACGTAAGAGGGGGAGCGTCTATTTGTTATATGTGCTGATCAATTAGAATGGTGTTTCCATCGGGATCTTTAAAGACCATACTTCCTGGTCCTGTAGTGGTTTCATCTGTTTCATTATCCAATGCTATCCCTTCCTTTTTTAAATGTTTTTGAATATCTCTAACATCATCAAAGGATGCTAAGGTGTTCGCATTGGTATCCCACCCTGGATTAAAGGTGATAATGTTATTCTCAAACATACCTTGAAATAATCCTATCAAGGAGTCTTCATTTTTCATGATGAGATAATTGGTTGCCATGTCACCTGCAAAAACAGTAAACCCGAGGGTTTCATAAAATTGCTTCGAAGCTTTTAAATCCTTAACACTAAGACTAATAGAGAATGCACCTAATTTCATTTTATTTCGAATTTATCTAAAGATACTAATTTTCAAAATCCTAGTATTGTTTTAGGAACGCATACTGTTGAAAGACCGGATCTCGATTTCATCATCGCCCAATGCTGCAAACTGTTCACTATTTAATATCATTAGATCAATATTAGTAAGACCTGGCGGTCCGAAATTGTTTTCAGTAATATACATGCCGTTGTCTAACTCAAGAATACCGCTGGAATCTTCCAAAGGGGTTCCTTCAAAATATCTAAAATGAACATCTACAATTTTTTTGTTTTTGAAAAGAACTCTAGAAGCCATACCACATCGCTCTGCTTTGCCAAAGGAACAGGTCTTGTTTTTATCGTAGTATTCAATAAGATCCATTTCATTGTCTGGATATTTTGGAAGAAAAATGACCTCCTTAGTAGCGAACCTGAGGTATGAATGGAATTCTTGCATTCCATGTTCATTCTCTGGTTGATACGAATAGCGAATTTTGGATATTTCTTGGCCTATGATGTCAGATAAAATCATGTCTTTTGGATGTATGTTAATTGGTTTGTCTATGAAAGTAATGTTTAAAACCAATACCAACAAAGAGCCGTTTAAAAATAGAGAAAATTATTGGCTAATATTTCGTTTTATGCGAATTTGATCGAGTCTTGTTATGCGCTTTTATTTTTTTATAAATCCAATAAAGAAGGAATCCAACGGCTATGACATTAATAATATTCCAAGCGGTAAGGCCAGAAAATATACCTTTATCTAAGGCATCCATGCTTTCCCAGCTGCCATAAGCGCCCTTACTCTCGTCATAGAAGTCATCATATCTCATCAGAAATATTCCCAAGATCACATAAATAGCGAGGTCTACTGTTACTATAAAAATAAAAATGACGAGTTGTTTAATAGTTATTCCAAACATATTGGTTCGTTAGGTGATTCAAATTAATTTTTTACCAATCCGCTCAATGGTCTTCCAGTTTCGGGTAGTAATATCCTTTCCGAAATATTTTTCTAGTGATTCCATTGCTTTTGGGGTTTTTGATACGGAAAGGTTTAATACACTTATGATAATATTGTCCTTTATTTCTAGAATTTTATAAGAACTGTCTGAACTTTCCCATGGATACTCAAGTATAACATCTGGCGTCTTTCGTAAAAGTGAGACGTAGCATCGAATGTCTTTGGTACGCGTGATTTCCCTGAAAGGTTGCATGGCCAAAAGTTTCTGGATGGTGGAAGCCTTTCTAATGAGTGTTGGAATAGAGAACCCAAAAGCTTTTTCCAAATGCAAAGTTATTTTCTTTTCTAGGTTCGATGTGCTCTCCCTAGTTGCTTCGAAAATCACATTGCCAGAATTCAACAAGGTCTGTGTGTTTTCAAGTCCTAGGTTTTGCAACTCCTCTTTCAATTGAGCCATCGGAACTTTATGATGACCACCTACGTTAATGCCTCGCAAAAAGGCAACATATTTTTCCTTGGTTTTCATTTAAAACTTGGTATAGAATATATATCCCCCACCAATGATGAGTAAAGGACATGCGAAGCATAATAGGAAGACAGTCCATCTATATAATCCCCAAAACGACACCACTTTTTGTTGGTTTCCTTCTTTATTGTAAATAATGTTCACCGTATCGCCAATTTTATAGGGTGCAGGCCTTGATCTAATGTCACTTTCAAAGGTGATGACCTCATTCGATCTGGTGGTGTATTCAAAAACGGGTTTATAGGTATATCCATCATCTCCAGGTATTGCGATTAAGTCTATGACCCTGGCTTTTGTTTTAATTCCGGTCTGGATTAATTTTTGAGTAGTGTTATATTGTTTATAGGCAAAATAAAGTAGCACTATGGAAGCGCATAACATTACCAGATATAAATATTCAATCATTTTCATGGTATTCCGTGTAACTAATATAGTTTAATTGTATGAATTCCATGAACTATGAGATTCGGCTCACTCGTTTTAGGGTACTCCTGGGCATTATTTTACAATTTCTAATGCTCATGTGCTTTGAGGGAATATTTCATTGAGAAATGATAGGATTACATCAAAATGTTCTTGGCCCACTTCCGTACGTCCTAATATATATGATTTCTGCTGTTCTTCGAAATCGAGAAAAAGATTATCCTGAATAATACGAAATCCGCCAAAGGCAACCCAGTTAAATTTAGCATCGAATTTATAGAATTTATACCGAAAATAGTCTTTATCAAACTCCCAGATACTAACATCTTTTAATGTTTGCATCTTCTTGGATTCTCGCTGTATAATGCGAAAGTAACGACGTTCATTTTTCCTGTATCTGGAAAAATAATCATAGTAAAGAATAAGATTTAAAACCCCTATAAAAATGAAAATGGAGCCAATCATATCCCCACTATAAATTACTGCGGATCCAAGAACTAGCCCTATTATTCCAAGCCATAGCTTTATCTTATTTCTTCGCAGGCCTTCTTCCCAAATAAGATCAAATTTGAGTTCACATTGCTGCTCAAATATGGCTTTGTCAAAAGGGATTTCATATGTTAAAGAGGCGCTCATCGTTTAGTGAGCAGTAACAAATTCAAACCAGACATCTTTGGTCTCACCACCGTTCAATTCTACCATTAAAAATAGTTTGTTTTCATCGGTAATTTTTCCACGGTATTCATCTGTTCTAGCTCCCTCTAACAGTCTGTCGGAGGACTCATCATTAGTAACGGTAAAGTTTATTTCGGCGCCTTTTAGAACAAAGTTTCCTTTTCTTTCAAACCGTCCTTCTTTACCCAACCAGGTGATGACTTTTTCGGGAGCGTATCCCGTAACTGCTTGGGTATACACGGTGCCGTCTTCATAAAACCGTATGTATGTATAAATATCCATTTTATTGTCCGGAATCTTTATTACGCCGGTCTTGGCCACATAGAGTCCATCATACCGTACTAGATTGGTGCTTGTAGACTTTTTTGTTTCCTTTGGTACAAAGAAGGTTAGTTCTTTTCTGAAATCGTCATATTTGCCGAGGTTCATATCATAGGTCCCTGGTGTTGCCGTAAAGGTGATAACATATCCTATATCATTTTTAAATACAAAAGTCACCTTGCTTTTATAGGTAAGCCCATTTATTACCGCAGTCATGATATAGGCAACATTAGAGCTAGATTGGATGCGTTCTTTCGATTCTAGAATGTCTTTGGTCCTTTCTAATTCGAGATTGATGAGATCATCGGTGTTTTTGATGTTGGATCGCTTATAGGCCACAACTGAGACCGCATTTTCAATAGATGCATTTTCCAATTCGCTATATACTTTTGGCAAGCCCCAGTTAATAAGGGCTACTTTATTGGCTTGATCATCCTTAATTTCTGCATACACATGCCAATCTTCTGGTACTTGTGCTTCAAAACCATAAGAGTCATTTTGATAACTAACTTGCGCGAAAAATGCACTGGTAATTGACAATAAAGCAATAAATAAGATGGTTTTTCTTGACATCATGGCTGTTGTATATTGAGATAGTAATTTACGATAAATTAAAGAAGTTCAAATTTAATCAACTCGATTCAACATAAGATTTGAATGCCTCCCTATGTACTGAGCGACTTTAAGAAGTTACGATTGTATTGAACATATCAATGTCGGTGGCTCCTTCGGTACTTATTAGAAGAATATTAGTGTCTTCGTTTATGGCCAACGCTGTTCGTATTGGTGCAAATTCGTTTTCCTGTAGTATCGCCATTAAACCGGCCAAGCCGCTAGCACCAGATTCCCCAGAAATTACTTTTGGATCTGAGCCGTTTGGAAAATATAAAGTTCTCATTGCTTGTTCAGCATATGTATCATCTATTTTAATAGCGGCATCAACTCCGCTTTTCAACAGCTCCCACGCTCCTAAGGATGGTGTGCCGCAATTAAGACCTGCCATTATGGTTTTACCATTTCCAGGTGAGGTTGCAATCTTTCCTTGTTTGAATGAGTAAAGAACGGCATCAGCTTCCTTAGGTTCTACTATGACTATTTTTGGACGATCTACCCCGTATCTCTCAAGATAGTAGGCGATTCCGGCGGCTGGAAAACTGCCAACACCTGCCTGTAGAAACACCATATCTATTTTGGGTTTAGGAAGGGTGTGAATGCTATCTTCCATTTCTTGAAACATTGTGAAATAGCCTGCCATAATTTTGGCAGGGATTTCTTCATAATTTGGCCAAGCCGCGTCTTGAACTAACTCCCAACCATTCTTTACGCTCATTTCCTTGGCATGCGTACAAGTTTCATCATAGTTGCCATTAATCTCCTCAACGTGAGCGCCTTCGTCTTCAATAGCTTTTATACGCTGGGCTGTTGTTCCTTTCGGGACATATACCACAGCTTCTTTATTAAAAAATGCGGCAGACCATGCCACGGCGCGTCCATGGTTTCCATCGGTTGCAGTACAAAATGTTTTTACATGAGGGCTGTGGTCAAGGATCTCGTTAATAGCATATGAAGCACCCAAAGATTTGAAGGCATTTAAACCAAAACGAAAGGACTCGTCTTTGAGATATATGTTGCCTACACCATAGATTTTAGATAATTGAGGTAAATGTACTAGGGGTGTGGGTGTATAATTTGGTAAGGAAACATGAAACGCGCGTGCGTTGCTCTTTTTTAGAATGGAAGCGGTTAGATTCTTACCAATGAGATTGGTAGGATTATTTATGTAAAATGCCGAATCAGATTTGGGAGTTGCTTCCATTTGTTTCAGTAACTAAGATATGCTTTTTAAATATGTGTGGAGAAAGCGAGGCGGGTTTTATACGGCTGAACTGTGAGCAGAACTGTTTTTACTCTTATAGATCACTGATACAATTATAAAATAGAATTAGTGTTATTTAAAGCTTTGTTGTATGAGATATCCAATATCTTGGACAACAAAGTTACTTTCAAATTCTATGTTGTTAAACCCTTTAGTATAAAGGGATGTTATTTTTGGATCAATGCTGGAATCCTCCCTAAACCCGTGATCTCCTACAATAATAATCCTACAATCAGAAAATTTAGGATTATCGATAACGCTAAGAATCTTTCCCAGAACAAACCTTCTATATTCCACATACACATCAATTTCTTTCGCATCTTCAGAATAATTAAACTCACCAAAATAAGTATAGGGGCTGTGAGGAAAGTATAAATGAAAATAATAGAAATTATCCGGCTTCGGAGAAAAATCTCTCAAATTGGTCATAACTTCTTTTCTAAATGCATCTACAGTCCCTAAGGGGTTTTTTAAATAGGCAAGTCCGCCTTCTTTTTGAAAAATATGGCTGAATATCTCCCTAAAGCTCGCCCGATTAAACCTCACGCTTATATATCCAAAAAGTGATTTGGCAAAAAATCTATTTAGGAACTCACCTGATGAAAAAAGCGCAAGATCATCAAATCTATCATTCCATATATAGTTATTAAGCCTATTTGTCGGGCTCTGATTAAATTTAATTAAACCAAAAGAATGAGAAGTCACACCCTTGGTCATAAGAGAATCTACCAATAGGCTGTTTTCGAACAAATAATTGTATTCCTCTGAATACTTAATTGTTTTATTCTCTTCTTCTTTTTGACGAGTGTATTCAGAATTATGAAGATTAAAATTGAAAATAGAGGGTAACGAATATTTGGTTTGTATTGATGCAGATTTAAATCCATCATACACGTTAAACCCCATTGCTTCTATTTTTTTATCGAAATCGAATTCGATACTGTCCTTAGTATGTTTATAAATTTCACCTGAAGAAGCTAATTCATCCATAACGAGCAGAAGAATGGGTTTGTCGTTTTCAGCAACATTTGAGAATAAAGGAGCAGTAGATTTGCTGTTAATCTTGGCTAAAATAGAATCCTGATCGAACTTTTTTGCATTTACTGCATTGAAGATAAACGTTGCTGCAAAAATCAACATGAATATATTGAAGACTTTCACGGCCTTCTTCTTTCTATAAAAAAAATAACTTGCCAGTGTTAGCATAAGAAGTGCTACTACAGAAAACTTGCTAAAGGGAAGACTGTGAACAACATCTAAAGTATCCACATATATAAAATAGACATATAAAAAATAGAGATATAATGCTATTAATAAGAAGTGGTATCTATTTTTTATAAGAACATCTAATACTAGCAGAACGGCTACTACTATCAAAATATAAATTGAATAAAACCCTTTGGACATTAACTCCATCATAATATATGGAGCCGATAAAATTGCCAGTGATTTGTGCTCTAAGGTTATCCTATTTCTTTTTAAGAAGATATAAAATTCTTTCAGTCTCATCAAGGGTTTTTGATTTAAGGATTGCAAAGTTTTTATGCAGAAGTTCTTCAAAATATTCCTTGGATGGATACTCAAAGTCATCTCCTCGAGACTTGAAAATTTTCTGACATTTAGGGTCTGAAATTGGAACATATTCGAGGAGAACATGGCCGGTAGACCGGCACAACAAGTCTATGAAATATGAGATAGGGATGTTGTCATTTATAATATGATGCATAATAGCGAAACAACATATTAGATCAGGACTTCCTATTCTTTCGTAAATGTTTGACCTTTCTTTATTCATCCATCCAATTGAAGGAGGTGGATTTGATAGATCCAATAGTATCGGAAAAACATTCGTTATGCTCTTCTTCGTATTAATTTTGTAGTTCTTTTCTACACATTTCCAATCAATGTCCAGTGATAATACTTCCTTAGAATAAGTGTTTGCTATCACCCGGCTATAATACCCGTCATTGGAACCGATATCCCAAGTTAGATCAAAATGTAATCCCTGTAAAAAACTGTTTATAGTTACCTCCTTATCTTCAACGTAGTTTTTCTTTTCAGAAATGGTTTCAGAATTATAATCTCCCCATTCACTTTTTTCATTTAGAACAGCAAGTTTGGTAACAAAGCTTTGTAATTGGGTAATAATATTTAAATGTTGCTTTTTACCAATGGTTTTAGTTGTCCCCTCTTTTTTTGAACTTTCATTAGATGTTGAAGATAGCCAATGATGCAGCACCAAATGCATAAAAACAGAAGGGCGTAATTTATCTCTAAAAGAGAGTAGTTTGTTAATAAGGGGTAATGGAATTCCATTAATAAAGCTTATGAGCAGTTTGTTTAACCTAGGGTCTTTATAGCTCATTAAACTAAGAGGTCCAATGAACATTTCACAAAACTGCCTATATGGTTTCCAAGCAAAATTGTTTTCGACCATTTCGAAACTCAGAGTGTCAATAAAAATAGGTGCATTATCTCTAAATTGAATGTTGTACGGTGTGGCGTCTTTTAACGTCATGCCATATTCAACACATTTTTTCTGAATGTCCAACGTAAGTAGCGCAGCATCCTTTAATTGGCTAAAAGACCATTCATACGGATAGGTAATAGGGAATATCTTTTGTACATCCAAAATACGATATTGATCTTGAGTGCGGCTTTTGTCATTATTCTCCAGATGAGAGACCAACCAATTATCTTTAGCAAGACACTCATACAATCCAGAATTCATCAAATGATCATAGTGCTTTTGATACGATTTATTTACAATCCTATAGACCTTGTCATTTTCATAAATTATAAATCCCGAAGGATCTCTGAATGAACCTGGGTCTCTCATTTTTTTCTAAAAAAGGCTTTAATCTTTTCGCGAACATTTTTAAAAAAGACAAATACGCTAACAAAAGCGGCTAGTACCATTTGTACTATAATCATCCCAGTTCCAGGATCGATATACATTGAAAACATTGTCTAGCAAATTTTATGATTTTTTCAAAACTACTCTTTTAGAATTTCAAATGAAAACAATCTGTCCATTAATAGTCTCACCAATTAGCGTCTAAAAGGCATTAAAAATTTATGAAGATTCAAATAAGGTTAACACCTTTATTATTGTTTAGCTTAAGGAAAGCGGCAAATAACAAAGGTGATTCTATTGATTACTGTTCCAATTTCAATAATTAAAATTTCTAAAGAAGGCTATTCTCCGGGTACCGGAAAACCTCTGTCTCTCATAAGGGCCTCAATTTTTGCATCACGCCCTCTAAACAACCTATAGGCTTCCGCAGGATCCATAGAGTTTCTAGGTGCAAACAAATAGGTGACAAGTTTCTCTGCCATTTCTTTATCGTAAAAACCACCTGGCGCCTCAGCAAATGCTTCAGAGGCATCCGCGGTTAATACATCCGCCCACATATAACCATAGTAGGCCGTTGCATATCCTTCTCCTGAGAATACGTGACCAAAGTGAGGGGTTCTGTGGCGCATGGGTAACTCTTTTGGCATCTTTAAGTCGGCTAGTGTTTCGCGCTCAAATTTGTCTACGTCTATGTTTGAAGGATCTGCTAGATGGAATTTCATATCCATAATGGCTGAGGCCAAATATTCGGTTGTTGAGAATCCTTGATTAAAAGTAGCTGCATTCTTGATTTTTGCCACTAATTCTGCGGGTATGGGTTCACCAGTTTCGTTATGTACTAAATAGTTATTGATCACGTCATCCGTGGATAACCATCGCTCTAATAATTGTGATTGAAATTCGGTATAATCTCTAACACCACCATTTAAGGTTGGGTATCTTACTGTGGAAGAGAAGAAGTGAAGGGCATGACCAAACTCATGAAAAAATGTATTCGCATCGTCCCAAGAAACAAGCAGCGCTTCTCCAGGAGCTGGTTTTACGAAGTTTGAATTGTTGGTAGCCAACACATTTTTCTTACCATCAAAGGTAGTATGACTTCTAAAGGTATTTGCCCAAGCCCCAGAACGTTTTCCTTGTCGAGCATAGGGGTCAAGATACCAAAGGCCTATATTTTCACCAGAGGTTTTGTCCGTGACCTCCCAGACTTTTACGTCTTCATGATACACAGGAACCGAACCTTCTGGAACAGGTGTGAAATTGTAGTTAAACAATCTTCCGGCTACGTAGTGCATGGCTTCCGTGAGCTTATTTAACTGAAGGTACTGTTTTACTTCGTCAGAATTTAGGTCATACTTTTCTTTCCGAACTTTTTCGGCATAAAAACGATAATCCCAAGGTTCAATGGTGATATTGTCTCCGTTGGCATCAGCTACTGCTTGCATATCCTCTACTTCTTCGGCAACACGGGCAATGGCGGCGGGCCAAACAGCTTCCATCAATTCCATAGCATTTTCTGGGGTTTTAGCCATTCTGTCTTGCAAGCGCCATTCGGCATAGTTTTTATGTCCTAAAAGCTCAACACGTTCACGACGCAATTTTAAAACCTCTGCAATTAATGTATTGTTATCATATTCATCACCGTTGTCTCCACGTGAATAGTAATTAGTCCAAACTTGTTTACGCAATTCTCTTTCCGTAGAATAGGTAAGGAAAGGATCCATAGAAGATCGAGAGTTGGTGACGGCATATTTTCCTTCTTGGCCTTTGTCTGTGGCAATTCTTGCGGCCGACTTAATATACCCTTCTGCGAGACCTCCTAGTTGGTCTTCAGTTAGGTAGGTTACATAATTTTCTTCGTCGTGTAATACGTTGTTGGAGAATTTGGTGTATAGACCGGATAGTTCTTTATTGATAGCAGCATATCGTGCTTTCTTTTCCGCGTCCAATTCGGCACCATTCATTGCAAAGCTCTTATATGTTAGATCAACCACACGCTGTTGATCTGCGGGAAGTGGGTTTTCTAATGATGCATCATACACCGCTTTTATGCGTTCGAACAGTTTTTCATTTTGGGTGATCTTGGATTGAAATTCAGAAAATAATGGCGCCAATTCAGTTTGAATGGCCCTAAAATCTGGGCTAGACATATTACTGCTTAAAATGCCATAATAAGTGAAACCTCTATCTAACTCTTCTCCTGCGCGCTCCATTTCTTCAATTGTGTTTTCGAAAGTAGGAGCATCGGTATTATTAGCTATGGCTTCAATGTCTTTAAGGTTTAACTCCATACCTTGAAGCATAGCCTCCTTTACATCCTCCACTTTCATTTGATCAAAAGCGGGAACGCCACCATACTGTCCCGTCCACTCTTTTAATAATACATTATCGACCATGGGTTCTTCTGTTTCTTGTTTACAACTCGCCGTTACCATTAGGGCTACTAAAAGGAGGGGGGCTAGTTTTTTTCCTAGATGTTTTGTCATCATACTATGTTTAAATTAAAATATAAGTGCCAAAAATTGGCGTTGACGGTTATATGGGAAACGCACCGTCTGTTTTATTCGCAGTAACTAATATATGCTTTTTTAAAAAGAATTGAAATGAGTTTAACATACCGCTCTGAGGTATAGATGTTTTTGCACATAGGTTAGGCATGTTGTTATATCATTCTTTCGAGCCTACGAGACAAATAGATTTATAATATTCTATAAGCTTAGGTAAATCGCTTACGTCTATTTTTTTCTGCCGAAAGGCTTCCACAAAATTTGGACAATTGTCGAAATATTGGATATATCTTTTGAGAAAGTTTTTATTGGTGCGCACAGGAATCAATTTACTGTTCTCTTTTAATAAATAATAGTCCAGACTTATTATGTTTCCACTTGCATGGGCAAAATCTGATTCGTAGTAATAGTTATATCGTATCGGTAATCTTATTTTTTTTCCATTGGGAAGTTCTATGGTATCTGCTTGAGATAATTTTCGTCTTGTAGAATTTTCAAATTTCATCTGATTCATTTTTTCCCGAAGTGTTGCCCTATCAAATTCGGAATAAAAGAGACTCAACTCATCTTCACAACCAATATATATACTAATGCTGTCCGAATAAGTTAACTCGACAAATTTGTTCCATTTGGTATCATAGTTTTTAAGATATTGGAACGTTCTTTCGTTTGATGAATTAGGATCGATAATAATTCTATCAATCTGTTTGTAGTCAATTTTTTTTAGTTTGTCTTCAGCGGTTTTCTTGAATCTAACATCAAAGGCTGAGTTATTTAACTTTATCAATCCAGTAATAATAGTGCTGTCTTTTAAAATAACTTGGCCATCAATTAACGGATTCTTTCTCAACTGGTAATTCTGGGCATTGAGGTTTGTTATGGAAATAACGAAAAGAACAAACAAGATTTTTTTCATAAATGATAAAGTGGTTTCTTAATTATATACAACGGTCCTATGTAGAATTTGTAGCGAAGTTAAGAATTATATATGTTGCTCTATACATCTTTAGACGGTGCTTTATCTTGTAAATGAATGTAGATAGTGAGAATAAAATATGCGATCAATGAGACAAGGCCAAAGGAAGTATTGTAGTCAATTAGAAAGGGGGCGAACCAAATCAATCCACAAAACCCGAATAAGCTCAAAGCAAAATCACTTACATTAATCTTAATTGCATAAACGGCGTTTACGATAACACTAAGAGTTCCTAACAGCCATGCGGTATTTAACAATTTGGTAAATTCCTGATGGGTACCATTGGCTACTAAATTCCATATAAACACTGAATAGCTTAGGACTAAAAGTGCTATTCCGATGTATTTGATTATTTTTAGAAAATTCATGTTTCAAATTTTGATAATGGTTTATACATGTTGAGGTTAGTGTTTATTCCTGATCACTCCAAGCTACACTGGCCATTTTCCATTCGGTATCAACTTTTATGAATTGGATGGTTTTCATTCCTTCAGATTTGAAGAACTTGCCATTGCGTTTCCCCGATTTTTCATACAAACAAAATCGTTGTGCTATATTTTTAAACACCTCTGTTGTATGAGATATTTCATGTTCGCTAAATTCAGTTAATGTTCCATCAATCAACATTTTTTCTCTTGGTTTGATAAAATCTTGTAGATCATAAACAAGGGGTTCGCCCGTAGTGTTGCTAATTATTATTCCTTCTTTTATGAAGATGTTTTC
>Ga0316204_10002882_pt1 | contig 36844 bp, 39 predicted proteins | sample 6monrhotite_MG_2_FD_205661 | JGI IMG/M metagenome (GOLD analysis project Ga0316204, IMG submission 205661) | Microbial mat bacterial communities from mineral coupon in-situ incubated in ocean water Damariscotta River, Maine, United States -... | ecosystem: Environmental > Aquatic > Marine >... | reverse complement strand
ATCAAAAGAAGGTTCGAATGAGCCGCAAATGATACCGGCAATGGCGGCACAGTCGGCGTTGCCAATGTCGGCGCGAGATTATACACCGAGCAGTCATGGGCAATCGTCGGCACCATCGTGGCAGGCTCGCGAGTCATTGCCGAATAATGATGCGGGCAGTTATGCAGACCTGGCTCAAAAGCTTAGCCAACCCGCATCCCCGTTACCTGATAGTCCTGAAGAAGGGCAGATTCCGCCGCTGGGTTATGCGCTCGCGCAATTACACGGCATTTATATTCTCGCGCAAAACAGTAACGGTTTGATCGTGGTCGATATGCACGCCGCCCATGAACGTATTACCTATGAACGTATGAAGACCTCCCATCAAAGTGGCAAGATTCGTTCTCAACCACTGCTTGTTCCCATGTCGTTGGAAGTGAGTGAGAAAGAAGCTCAGCTAGTTGAAGCGAGTAACGAGATGTTTGCCGAGCTGGGTTTTGATGTGCAGCGTCTCGCGGAGACGACGGTGGTGATTCGCGAAGTGCCTACATTGCTGGCGGATGTTGATGTTGAATCACTGGTGCGAGATGTGTTGGCCGATGTTGTCGTTTACGGTGACAGCCAACGCTTGCAAGCCCATATTGATGCGGTGCTGTCATCCATGGCGTGTCATGGTTCAGTGCGTGCCAATCGACACTTAACGCTTCCGGAGATGAATGCACTGCTGCGTGATATGGAACACACCGAACGCAGTGGCCAATGCAATCATGGCCGTCCGACCTGGACTGAAATGAATATGAGCGAACTTGATAAGTTGTTTTTGAGAGGACGCTAGCCAGTTTGCCGTTTTAACCTATTAAGCGGGAATTGGTGTTGATGGCAGCTTTGTGGTAGTGTTCAAAATTCTGTGTCATTCCATTACTATTAATGCACAAGCATTATGGAGTGACCTATGTCCCAAGCATTTGATTTCGATAAAGCTTTAAAAGAATTACAATCAGGTAAAGATTTAACCGGCAAAGACGGCGTGTTAATGCCGCTCATTAAGCAACTAACGGAAGCGGTCATCACCGGTGAGCTTAACCATCACTTAGCGAACTGCGATGAACCTAATCGCAAAAATGGTAGCGGTTCTAAAACCATCAAAACAGGATCAGGCAGTTTTGAACTCAATGCACCGCGTGATCGTGCGGGCAGTTTTGAGCCGCAACTGATCCAAAAGAACCAAAGCCAACTTACCCCCGAAATTGATCGCAAGGTATTATCATTATTTAGTCACGGTATGAGTTACCGCGACATAAAATACCATGTTGGCGATATGTATGGCATAGCGCTTTCAACAGGCGCCATTACTGCGATCACCGATCAGTTGTTGCCTGAATTAAAAGAATGGCAGCAGCGACCACTGGAGAGCCATTACCCGATTGTCTGGATGGATGCGGTGCATTACAAGATACGGGAGGAAGGTCGTTACGTCGGTAAAGCTATTTACACACTGTTAGGTCTGACATTGTCGGGTAAAAAAGAAATACTGGGCATCTATCTGTCGGAAAATGAAGGCGCGAACTATTGGTTGACAGTGCTAACCGATTTACAAAATCGCGGCGTAGACGATATTTTAATTGCCTGCATTGATGGGTTAACGGGATTCCCTGAAGCGATAGCCACTATTTTTCCTCAAACGGAAATTCAGCTTTGCATTATCCATCAGCTCCGCAACTCGATGAAATACGTGGCTTCAAAAAACCAAAAAGCGTTTATGAAAGACCTAAAGCCTGTTTATCGCGCCAGCAGCCAAGATGCTGCAGAAACGGCACTGGATGCGTTGGAAGAAAAATGGGGGGATACTTATCCCATTGTCATTAAATCCTGGCGCGGGAAGTGGATGCATTTATCCGCGTACTTTAAATACCCTGAAGCGATCCGAAAAATCATTTACACGACAAACGCCGTTGAGGCCATTCATCGCCAGTTTCGGAAGTTAACCAAAACTAAGGGTGCATTCCCGAACGAAAATAGTTTGTTAAAATTGCTCTACGCTGGCATATTGAATGCAACAGAAAAATGGACGATGCCTATTCAGAACTGGAGTCAGGCATTATCCCAACTAGACATTTATTTTGAAGGCCGCTTAGACGGCGTGCTGGATATTTAAATTAACCGTGACACAGAAAATTGAACACCCTCAGCTTTGTTGAGAAAATTGATACCACAGCCGTTTGTTACCGCTTAATTTGTTTTGCCCTCATTGCAGAAACCGCACTGATGATGAAATCTGTTTTTTCAGCAGTTGAGCTTTTAGCAGTGATTGTAATCGTCAGTATGAATTGGTTCGAATTGATGTAGTAAGAATAGTGCTTAGATTCTAAAGCCCCTGTCATGGTAATTTCTGTTTTCTCCGAAATTGCCTTTGAAACCAGTCCTTTTCGTATCATTTCCCATGCGGAATATATATTCTCTCGATTAACGGCGTCTGCAAACACGGTGCACAAGTTGTCGTCCTCCAGCGCCAAAATGTACTTCTTTACGCTACTTACTGAAAAAGCCCGGCTTTGATTGGTGCGAGTGTATTGTCTTGCTTCTGCTTCCGGTAGTTTGGCAACACCCCGGCTCGTTAAATAAGACTCTAGAGCGCTGTCGCCAGCTGGATATAATTTTATACAAGCATGCGTAAATAGAAAGATGGCTCCCTCTGCCTCTGGATCAAATGCTAATGTAATTTTAGGAGTAGCCATGAGGCCGAGTATCACAAAAAGGAAAGCGAGTTTGTTATGTGTTTTTTTTCTTTGAATAATATTTAACACCTTCCAGTGATTTAAAATCGATATCTTGCGTCCAAATTACGGCATCAAATTTTCGTGCTGTTGCATAAATTATGCTATCCGCCAATGGTAGCTTGTGCTCGATCCCATATTGAGCAGCATTAATAGCCAATGCACCATCTAAAGCGAAAACTCTTCCTTGTTCCATATGGGCGATTGCTTCTAGTGCCATATCTTCACCACGCTGTCGGAAAATACATTTAAAAACTTCGGTGATGGTTATACTAGGAACAATTAATTTTTCAATGTCCTCTATCGGACGTGAAAACGCTTTCGCGTTACCATCACCAGCAAAATATGATAACCACGCCGAAGAGTCTATGACGTTCATAAGCGATCTTTTTCTCGCTTTACTTCAGTATCAATCCCTTTTAGGAATCCTTTCATTTTATTCATTGGCTTGATAGGAATCAGTTCTATTCGGTTGCGATAGGTCAACATTTGGATTTTTTGTCCTGAAACGATTCCCATTGACTCTCTCACTTCTTTGGGGATAACTACTTGAAATTTAGGGGAAACTGTTACTGCTCTCATTATCTTCACCTTATCGATAGCATGTTGGTATTACTCTATGTTTATCGATCATATTTGTCAATACATAGCAACCAAGCTCACCGGCGGTAACGGGGCGAAGCGGAATTATCATCCGGTGTAGCGCTTTTTTTGTATTGAAAATGGAAGCTTTATGGTTAATTCGGCAGAGTTGTTTGGTGAAGGGTTTAGGTCATGAATGCTGATTTATTCTCCTACCTTTTGTTGAACACTAAATTCAAGGCAAAAAAAGACCCGGATTGCTGGGGAGGAGCCTGCAGATCCGGGTTAAGGGTGCTTTAGCGACACTTCGGAGGAGGGAGGGTGTCGTGTCGCCGTGTTATTAATTATCCATTTCTGGCGGTTTTAAACTGTGAACTGTGTCACATCTTGGATGAAAGGTGAAAGATGAAAGGTGAAAGGTGAAAGGTGAAAGGTGAAAGGTGAAAGGTGAAAGGTGAAAGGTGAAAGATGAAAGATGAAAGGCGTGAGGCTTAGTTAAATTGTCGTTTGTGCGGCGGTTGAGCCGCCCGCTTTGTTTGCGGGCGGGATGTGCTTAGGTGGTTATTTTTAAATAGATTTGGCCAAGTTTTTTGCGTCACCTGTGTAGCTCATGGGTGTCATCTCAAGCAGCTGTTGTTTGGCCTGCTCAGGTATATCCAAAGTTACGATGAATTTTTGAATGCTATGTTGGTCGACTATGGTGCCGCGTGTCATTTCTTTTAGTTTCTCATAAGGGTTTTCGATGCCGTAGCGACGCATCACTGTTTGGATCGGTTCAGCCAGCACTTCCCATGCTGCGTCAAGATCAGCCAGCAGTTTGTCCGGGTTGGTTTCGAGTTTGCTGATGCCTTTTAAGCAGGATTGATAAGAAATGACTGAATGCGCGCAACCGACACCGAGATTTCTTAGTACCGTAGAATCGGTCAAGTCTCTCTGCCAACGCGAGATGGGCAGTTTTGTCGCAAGATGGTTGAACAGCGCGTTAGCCATGCCGAGATTACCTTCGGCATTTTCAAAATCGATAGGATTAACTTTGTGCGGCATGGTGGACGAGCCTATTTCACCGGCGATGGTGCGTTGCTTGAAATAACCGAGTGAAATATAGCCCCACACATCACGACAATAATCGATGAGAATAGTATTGAAGCGCGCTTGAGTATCAAATATTTCAGCGATGTAATCATGCGGCTCAATCTGAGTGGTGTAAGGGTTCCAGTCTAAACCTAAATCAGTGATAAATTTTTCTGCCAGCGCAGGCCAGTCGAGGTCTGGGTAGGCTGAAAGGTGGGCATTGTAGTTGCCCGTTGCGCCGTTGATTTTTCCGAGAATCTCTATGCCTTTAAATTGTTCGCGTTGACGGCGCAGACGATGGGCGACATTGGCCATTTCTTTGCCTAACGTAGTCGGTGAGGCAGTTTGTCCGTGAGTGCGTGACAGCATCGGCTGGTCAGCATTGTCATGGGCGAGTTGTGTGATGGCATCAATCAATTCATCCATCATGGGCAGGGTGGATTGGGTGCGCGCCTCGCGTAACATTAGTGCGTAGGCGAGGTTGTTAATGTCTTCTGAAGTACAGGCGAAGTGAATGAACTCACTGATTGCCTCGAGCTCTGTGTTGCCAGTGATCTTTTCTTTGAGAAAATATTCGACCGCTTTGACATCGTGATTAGTGGTGCTTTCGATGTGTTTGACACGTTGTGCATCTTCAATGCTGAACTGTTCGGCAATGCGGTTAAGAATGTCATTGGCATGTTGGCTGAGCGCAGGGACTTCGCTGATCTCAGTTTGTGCGGCGAGCATTTGCAGCCAGCGTACTTCGACTAAAACGCGATGTTTGATCAGGCCGTATTCACTGAATATTGTGCGTAGATCCGCGGTCTTGTTGCCATAGCGACCATCGATAGGTGATATAGCAGTAAGTGATGTTAGTTCCATGTGAAAGCCTCGTAGCTATTTTGTGCAGAATTATACAATAAGTTTGTTGGCGGCATCAGTGATGGCTTTGCGTTTGAGCAGCAGTTGCCAGCGATTGCCGCCACACTGACGCCATAAAACCGCAGAGCGTATCGCTGCGAGCAATAGGGCGCGCACCTTGTTAGCATTGTTGGGGTTCGAAAGATGGCCATGCTCGCCGTGTACGATGATACGAGGTGTTAGTTTACTGATCGTATCGGTGTACAGCTGTGCAAGGCTGGCAATAATATTCTCATGAGTTCGGGTGAAATGTTCGGCCTGTGCGCGCGATTTTTCTATGCCCGTAGAAATTTTTTCCAGTATACCGGGAAGTTTGTTGAGCTTGCGCTCCAAAACGATGACGGCAATGGTGTAGCGCATTATTTCAATGTTGCGTTTGTCGGGGGAGCTAAACTGCTCGATGATGGTTCGCATGCCAGTGTGAAGTTGCCGCGCGTCTCCGTAAACATCAATGGTATTTTCAGGGTCGCTGATAAACAGGCTGTTGATGCTGGTTTCAAGTGCGGACTGGTCAGCAAGCCCGTTGCGCGCAATTTGGTCAACTAAAGAAACGGCCTGTAAGATACCGGCTAGCGCAGTGGTGCTGTCGTTTAAAGTGCGACTCATGATTTCACGGTTTGCGCTGTATGAGTAAATTGAGCGGTGTTTAAATTCATTGGATCTCCTTCAGCATATTCGATAATAGCACCGCCGAGGCAGACATCGCCATCGTACAAAACAATGGATTGTCCGGGTGTGACAGCTCTTTGTGCTTGTTCAAAATGGGCTTTGATACGGTTGTCATTGTCTAACGTGAGAGTGCACGCCTGATCTTCTTGACGATAGCGAATTCTTGCATGGCAGGCGAATGATGATTGTAGTAATTGCTCGGGAGGATGACCGCTGATCCAATGTATTTGGCCGGCGACTAAATCGCTGCTAAACAAGGTGGGGTGATTGTGTCCTTGCGCGACAATTAAAATATTTTGAGACAGATCTTTGCCGACGACATACCAGGGTTCGCCGTTGTCATTCTGGCGGCCACCTATACCAAGTCCTTTGCGTTGGCCGATGGTGTGAAACATCAAGCCATCGTGTGTACCGAGCAGTTCATTATCGATGCTGCGAATTTCGCCTTTGCAGGCGGGCAGGTATTTATTTAAAAAAGTTTTAAAACGTTGTTCGCCAATGAAACAAATACCGGTGCTGTCTTTTTTTTCGTGATTGGCAAACCCTGCATCCGTAGCGATTTGGCGTACCTTTGGTTTGCTGATTTCCCCTAGAGGGAAAACGGTTTTGGCAAGTTGCTGTTGGTTTAGCAAGTAGAGAAAATAACTTTGGTCTTTATTTTCATCTTGCCCTTTGAGTAACTGATAACGCCCGTCTTTTTCCGTTACCCGCGCATAATGGCCTGTGGCGATGCAATCAGCACCTTGTTGTATTGCGTAATCAAGAAAGGCGCGAAATTTAATTTCTTTGTTGCACAATACATCGGGGTTGGGTGTGCGGCCGCGACGGTACTCATCAAGGAAATACTCAAATACATGATCCCAGTATTCTTTTGCGAAGTTGACGGCATCGAGTGAAATGTTGAGCTTCTCGCAGACGGCAAAGGCGTCTTCGACATCGATGGCTGCCTGGCAGGGGCTATCTGGATCGCTGTCTTCCCAGTTTTTCATGAACAGTCCGCTGACTTGATGGCCTTGTTTTTGTAACAGTAGAGCAGATACGGATGAGTCAACGCCCCCGGACATTCCGACAATAATCTGTTTGTGCTGTGCTGTTGGCATTTGTGGTGTTGCTGTTTTATTGCTCAAATTTGGATGATACTCTGATGAGCCCTATACGCTAAAAGCCGGCAATTATAGCATGTTGACGGGTACCTAAAACCACATAATGCTGAGGTTCAGCCGTGAGGAAGGATATTGCTCAGTAATGACAGCGGGTGGCGAATGCCTTGTAGATAATCGTCGATGCATTTAAGTACCATCGGGCTACGTAAAGGTAAAACGCTGATTTCGTCGCGGTTCATCCATACGCTACGTAGTATGCCCGTATCCAGTTTTCGATCAGGGTCGTGAGCATCGCAGTTGCCAGTAAAGCAGACACGTAAAAAAGTTTTGCCGTTGTCGGGGTGAGTCCACAAATAAATGCCAGTGATGGCTTCAGGTGTGAAAGAGCAGGCAGATTCTTCTATTGTTTCGCGGATAGCGGCTTCAACCAGTGATTCATTGGGGTCAAGGTGGCCGGCCGGTTGGTTGAAAACCTCTTTGCCGCCACAGCGCTCTTCAATCATCAGAAATTTGTTGTCACGCTCGATGACCGCTGCAACAGTGACATGTGGTTTCCAAACCATGATGATAGTGTCTCTTTATAAAATTTCGGGTAAATTATATATCGGCATAACACCATTCCCCTATAGATAGTTGATCAATCGTCCATGAGCCGATGGCATAACGAATCAGGCGCAGCGTTGGATGGCCTACTGCTGCCGTCATGCGTCGAACTTGTCGGTTACGTCCTTCGCTAATTTTGAGTTCAAGCCATGTGTCTGGGATATTGGCACGAAAGCGAATAGGCGGGTTACGTGGCCAGATATTAGGTTCGGGTATGCGCTTGGCCTGAGCGGGTTTTGTTAAACCGTCTTTGAGCTTGACGCCGTTACGCAGCTGCTCAAGCGCTTGATCGTTAGGCTGGCCTTCAACTTGTGCCCAGTAGGTTTTTTGCATTTTATGGTGTGGATGAGAGATACGGTGTTGCAGTTGACCGTCATCGGTGAGAAGCACAAGCCCTTCGCTATCTTTGTCGAGCCGACCGGCGGCATAAACGTTTTTAATCGTAATAAAGTCGCTCAACGTTTGGCGGCCCTCGCTATCGGTGAATTGTGTTAACACGTCATACGGTTTATTAAAAAGTATTAATTTGTTCATTTTTATGGTTTTAGCGTTCGCTCGGTGTTTGTTGAACTGTTAGAATACGCCACATTGTGGATTTATTAGACAGGAGTAGCAATGACCTACGAACACATTAAGGTCCCAGGACACGGCGAAAAAATCACCCTTAACGATGATGCGACACTGAAGGTGCCGGATCAGCCGATTATTCCCTTTATTGAGGGTGATGGTATCGGTGTCGATATTACGCCGGTGATGCGCAAGGTTGTCGATGCAGCCATCAACAAAGCCTACGGTGATCAGCGTTCTATCAGTTGGATGGAAGTGTATGCGGGCGAAAAGTCCACTACGGTGTACGGTGATGATGTTTGGTTGCCTGAAGAAACGTTGGATGCACTGCGTGATTTCATTGTTTCTATTAAGGGCCCGTTAACGACGCCTGTCGGCGGCGGTATTCGTTCGTTGAATGTTGCTTTGCGTCAGCAGTTAGATCTGTATCTCTGCCAACGTCCGATACGATATTTTGATGGCACGCCGAGCCCGCTGAAGAACCCTGAAAAAACCTCGATGATTATCTTTCGTGAAAATTCAGAGGATATCTACGCAGGTATTGAGTGGGAAGCAGGCAGTCCGGAAGTAAAGAAAGTGATTGAATTTTTACGTACTGAAATGGGCGTTAGCAAGATTCGTTTTCCTGATAGCTCTGGCATCGGTATCAAGCCTGTGTCCAGAGAAGGAACGCAACGTTTGGTGCGCAAAGCGATTCAATACGCTATCGATAATAACAAGGGCTCTGTTACCTTAGTGCATAAAGGTAATATCATGAAGTTTACCGAAGGCAGCTTTAAGACCTGGGGTTACGAGCTGGCCAAGCAAGAGTTTGGCGCGACGGAAATTGACGGTGGCCCTTGGTGTTCGATGAAAAACCCAAATACGGGTGAAGAGATCATTGTAAAAGATGTTATCGCGGATGCGTTTTTACAGCAGATCTTATTGCGCCCAGCTGAATACAGCGTTATCGCAACACTGAATTTGAACGGTGATTATATTTCAGATGCGTTGGCAGCGCAGGTGGGTGGCATTGGTATTGCTCCGGGGGCTAATCTTTCTGATGCGATAGCGATGTTTGAGGCAACGCATGGTACAGCGCCAGGTTATGCCGGTCAGGATAAGGTTAATCCAAGCTCGCTAATTCTTTCTGCTGAAATGATGTTGCGTCATATGGGATGGACTGAAGCGGCTGATTTAATCATTGCCGGTGTTGCCGGGGCGATAAGTCATCAGGTGGTGACGTATGATCTTGCCCGGTTGATGGACGGTGCAGAGCAAGTGAGCTGCTCTGGTTTTGGTCAGGCTATCATTGAGAATATGTCGTAATACGAAATCTAAAAGACTTCACTTTCTGCGGAGCAGTTTAACTGTCCCGCAGAAAGTATTGAGTTTGTCTTAGGTTGTCTAACAGTGAAGCCTGAAAATACCACTCGGTACTAGGCTTCAGCTTCTGCTTCAGAGACGAGTCGAATGTTGGCGGCGAATTTACCTTTTGGGCCATCGCTTAGCTCGAATTCGATTTTCTGTCCTTCTCTAAGACTTTTGTAACCTTCCATAGTGATAGAAGAAAAGTGAGCGAAAATATCTTCTCCCCCTCCATCTGGTGTAACAAAGCCAAACCCTTTAGTGTTGTTGAACCACTTTACGACGCCTGTTGACATATTTTTTGCCCTTATTTTTATTTGTGGACGTTTAGTCTTTGAGCAGAACAGTCTAATTCGTGTGTGATGATTGTTTTTGCTCTCCCCAGTGTCTTTATTTTGCTTTAGAAACACCAGTGGAGAGTATTTGTATCAGACTGACAGATATAGTCAAGAATTATCAGTGCGTTGACGTTTTAATAACTTGGCGTACGAGAGATTGTTAAGACTTTTCCTGCTTTGGTATTCGATGTTGCTTGCTTAAGATGTTTTTGGGAATGTCGATAGAAGGGGTAAGGTCAGAAGCATAGTTGCTTTTGATTGATAGGACACTTGAGAGCTTATAGGTAATAGCTGTAATATAAAATGATTTAGAGTTAAGCGGTAAAAATAAATTCTGAATCGTTTATAATTACTGACATGGAAAAATGTCAAAAACAGCCAGATGATGGTGATGGTGTTGCGCTTCAAGAAGCACGACCGAAGTTAAAACGACCGTCTATGTATAAGGTGCTATTACTTAACGATGACTATACTCCGATGGAGTTTGTTGTTCACATATTGCAAGGTATTTTTTCTATGACACAGGAAAATGCGACACAGGTAATGATGCATGTTCACACCCGAGGTGTAGGCGTCTGTGGAGTTTTTACCCGTGACATAGCTGAAACTAAAGTAGCAATGGTGGTTCGGGAAGCACAGGAAAATCAACATCCGCTCAAGTGCACAATGGAAAAAGACCAGGATTAGAGAATTGAAGGTGTACCCATGCTGAGTAAAGACGTAGAACTGACATTAAATCTTGCTTTTCAGGAAGCGCGCTCTAAGAGCCATGAGTTTATTACGGTTGAGCACTTGCTGCTCGCCATGCTTGATAATACGGCTGCAATTTCCGTGTTACGTGCTTGCGGTGCAGACATTGATATCCTGAAAAAAGATGTGGATGTTTTTCTTGAAGAAACTACACCATTATTGAATGAGGGTGAGCGCGAAACACAGCCAACACTTGGTTTTCAACGGGTATTGCAGCGTGCCGTTTTTCATGTCCAGTCGTCTGGAAAGCGTGAAGTTGCCGCGCCGAATGTACTGGTTGCCATTTTTGGCGAGCAGGATTCGCAGGCTGTTTACTTTTTAAATACACAAAATATTACCCGGCTAGACGTTGTTAATTACATCTCTCATGGGATTACTAAATTTTCTGAGAATGACGAAGCCGAAGGGATTCCACTCTCTCCTGAGGAAGAGAATGAAGAGGATACTGCGACAAAGAGCCCGCTGGAAAACTTTTCGCTTAATTTAAATGAAGAGGCCAAGCTGGGTAGAATTGATCCGCTCATTGGTCGTGATCCTGAAACACAGCGTGTTATTCAGGTGTTATGTCGACGCCGAAAAAATAATCCATTATTAGTGGGTGAAGCGGGCGTTGGTAAAACGGCAATCGCTGAAGGTCTGGCGAAACGTATCGTTGATGGCGAAGTGCCTAAAGTGCTGGAAAACAGTGTTGTCTATTCTCTTGATATGGGTGCATTGCTGGCGGGAACAAAATACCGTGGAGATTTTGAGAAACGTTTGAAAGGTGTGATCGCTCAGATTCGTAAAGAAGATGGAGCGATTCTTTTTATCGATGAAATTCATACTATCATTGGTGCGGGTTCGACTGCAGGTGGTGTGATGGATGCGTCAAATCTGATAAAGCCTGCGTTGTCTTCGGGTGATTTACATTGTATCGGTTCGACCACTTACACTGAATACCGTGGAATTTTTGAGAAAGACCGTGCACTGGCCAGGCGTTTTCAGAAAATTGATGTTGCTGAGCCAACAGTTGAAGAGACGGTACAAATTCTTAATGGTCTGAAATCACGGTTTGAAGAACACCATAATATTCGTTATTCGCGTGAAGCATTGCGTTTGGCAAGTGAATTGTCTGCACGTTATATCAATGATCGTCATCTGCCTGATAAGGCGATTGATGTTATTGATGAAGCGGGTGCGTTTCAGCGTTTGCAGCCTGCATCAAAACGTAAGAAGTTGATCGGTGCAAAAGATGTTGAGAATATCGTTGCTAAAATTGCTCGTATCCCGGCTAAAAGTATAAATAATTCTGATAAAGACAAATTACGCAGGTTGGATCGTGATTTGAAGATGGTGGTTTATGGTCAGGATAATGCAATTCAGTCATTGGCTACTGCGATAAAGACTTCACGTTCAGGCTTGGGTAATTTGCACAGACCTATTGGTAGCTTTCTTTTTGCAGGTCCGACTGGCGTAGGTAAAACAGAAGTGACACGTCAATTAGCTCATATTCTAGGCGTTGAACTCATTCGTTTTGATATGTCTGAATATATGGAGAGGCATGCCGCATCACGCTTGATTGGTGCACCTCCAGGTTATGTGGGTTTTGACCAAGGTGGTTTGCTAACAGAAGAAATTACCAAGCATCCTTATTCAGTGTTGTTGTTTGATGAAATTGAAAAAGCACATCCAGATGTATTTAACCTGCTTTTGCAGGTAATGGATCACGGTACGTTGACGGATAACAACGGGCGCAAGGCGGACTTTAGCAATGTCATTATTGTAATGACAACTAATGCTGGCGCAGAGTTGATGAACAGAACGTCGATTGGTTTTACATCACAAGATCATTCCAGCGATGGAATGGAAGCAATTAAACGTGCCTTCTCACCTGAGTTCCGTAACCGTTTAGATTCAATTATTCAGTTCGATCCATTAACGACCACAACGATTGCGCATGTTGTGGATAAATTTATTATCGAGCTTGAAGCGCAGTTGCTGGACAAACATGTCACGATTGATGTCAGTGTGTCTGCTCGGACATGGCTGGCTGAGAAAGGCTATGACATCAAAATGGGCGCACGGCCTATGGCACGCACAATTCAGGATTCAATCAAGAAACCGCTGGCGGAAGAGCTGTTATTTGGACGCTTGGAAAAGGGTGGACATGTTCAAATTAAACTGCGCGCCGGTAAGCTAGAATTCAAGTTTTCAGAGCTTAAAGAAGCAGTGAAAGCGAGTTAAAGCTAAGACTGTTTTGAATTAACGTGCGCGGAAAACGATCCGGCCTTTGCTGAGGTCATATGGGGTGAGCTGAACAGTTACATTATCACCGGTTAGGATGCGGATGTAGTGCTTACGCATTTTTCCCGAAATGTGGGCTGTGACAACATGGCCATTTTCTAGCTCTACTCGGAACATCGTATTCGGAAGTGTTTCAACGACCGTTCCTTCCATTTCAATATTTTCTTCTTTTGCCATATCTATATTTCGTCATCCAATAATATTTTCTGTGCTAGCTGGCGTCGCTCGCCAGATCTAAAAAAAGTTGCTTGATCATCTTGACCCTATGGAGAAATGCGGGTGGAGTACATCAATCGCGCGAGAATTATACTGTAATTGTTAAAATTTTGCTTGAGTATAGTTATCTTTAAGATTTAAGCGCGTTAAGTAAGCGGATATTGAATAACTTCAACGTAACTACTTGCTGCTTTTCCTGATATTTCAATGGATTATGTTTTGGGGCTGTTAAGGTATTGCCATTCTTCGTTTGAGAAAGTCTGGCAGGGTTGATAGTTTTGTTTGTAGTTCATCTTTTGACAAGATTCGATCCAGTAGCCCATGTATAACCAGGTCATGTCTTTATTTCTACAGTGGTTAATTTCCCAAAGAATAGCCAAAACGCCTGGGCTTAGTTTGCCCATATCGGGGTCAAAAAAAGTGTAAACCGCCGACCATGCGTTATTAAGCTGATCGGCCACGGCAACAGCGAGTAATTTTCCGGATATTCGAAATTCAATAAAGTGCGTTGTAATGTTTTTACAGTTTAGAAAGGATGAAAATGATTCTGGTGTTGGCTGATCCATGCCTCCATCTTTATGGCGCGATTTTAGATAGCGGCAATACAACTCAAAATATTCTTCATTAAATTCTACGGTTTTTATTTGTGTTGTAATGTTTTTCATGTGACGCCACGTGCGACGTTGGGTTCGGTTAGGCTGAAATTTTTGAACCGCAACCCGTAAAGGGATGCACGCTTGGCATTGTTGGCAGTGAGGGCGGTAGAAATCTGAACCGCTACGCCTAAAGCCGTGTTCAGCAAGGCGTGAATAGATCGCGTCATCAACATGTTGTTCTGGGTCGGTAAATGCGGTGCTTGCTTGTTGCTGGGGTAAGTAGCTGCACGTTTGTGGCGGGCTTAAAAAATAACGCAGTGTGGTTTCTTTTTTCATGGCACTTCAGCGCTATGCCATTTGCCAGCGTCTGTGTGCTGACAGTGTTGTTTGAGTTGAGAGGTAAACTCTTTGCGTGAGATCAAGCACGCGCCGAGACTGTCCATATGTTCAGAAGCTATCTGACAATCGATGAGCTGAAAGCCCCACAGCGAGAGTTGTTGGATGAGTAGGACAAATCCGATTTTTGACGCATCGCTTTGGCGATGAAACATCGATTCACCAAAAAATACTTTGCCAATGGCAATGCCATACAGTCCACCGACGAGTTCATTGTTTTGCCAAACTTCGACGGAGTGTGCATAGCCAAGTTCATGAAGTTTACAGTATGCATGAATCATGTCTGGCGATATCCATGTGCCATCATCTTCGTTTCTTGGTGCAGCGCAGGCTTTTATTACCTCCGAAAAGACGCTATCGAACGTCACAGTGAACAGCGCTTTGTTAAGCATTTTTTTCAGGCTGCGTGAGACTTTTAGTTGACCTGGGAAAATGACTGACCTTGGATCAGGTGACCACCACATGATGGGTTCGCCTTCACTGTACCAAGGAAAAATGCCTTGCTGGTAAGCTGAAAGTAAACGTTGTGGAGAGAGGTCGCCCCCTGCAGCCAGTAGTCCGTTGGGTTCTTGTAATGCCTGGTCGAGTTCTGGGAAAGCTTGCTCTGGTTTACGTGGGTCGAGCCAAGTGAATCCATCAATGCTCATATTATTTTGGATCGTTATGTGTGTTTTTGTGCGGCGTTATAACCAGCTATTATTGAAAGGTGGTTTGTCTGATGGTACGCCTGCGGTATTGATTGAGAATGAGATTTGTTTATTTGATGTGTTTGATCATGCTGCCGACATGGTATTGGTCACCGCCATTGCTATTGCTGTCGCCGGCAAGACGGGAGTGAACGACCTCGATGGTGGCATCCAGTGGTGGTGTGATTGAAGAGCCAGGTTGTACATTGACTTCCAGCAGGCTGCCAGTTTTAAGCGCTTCCTGACAGGCAAATAGAAGGCCGCTACTGCTGATGTTTAATGCTGTTGCCTGGTGGGTTTCGCCATCATTAGTGTGGTTGTAGCTCATAGGAGCTTCAATGGGAACTCTTCGTGCGACTCTTTTGTCTTCTGTGAGCATACTTGCCTATCCCTTTGGTTGGTATAGTGTTACCTATCATACACTTTTTTGTCAGTTGTTTTCATCCATGTCGAGAAAACGTTCAGCATCGAGTGCCGCCATGCAGCCTGCTCCGGCAGAGGTGACGGCCTGACGATAGATGGGATCGCCGACATCACCTGCGGCGAAGACACCCGGAATACTGGTTGTGGTTGCGCCTTCAGAAACATTAACGTTGATGTAACCGTTTTCCATCTCCAGTTGTCCATCGAAAATAGACGTGTTGGGCTGATGTCCGATGGCAATGAAAACGCCGCTTAAATCGATGTCTTTGGTACTATCATTTTTGGTGCTTTTTATGCGCATGCCGGTTACCCCAGAATCGTCACCGAGCACTTCATCAAGCTGATGGTCCCACTCGATATTGATATTTCCATCTGCGGCTTTTTTCATTAACTTGTCAGAAAGAATTTTTTCGGAACGAAAAGCATCACGGCGATGAACGACGGTGACTTTCGCTGCGATGTTGGAGAGATACAAAGCTTCTTCAACGGCCGTGTTGCCGCCACCGATTACCGCAACATCTTGATTACGATAAAAGAAGCCATCACAGGTGGCGCAGGCTGAAACGCCGCGGCCTTTGAAGTTTTCTTCAGAAGGTAAGCCTAAATATTTTGCAGAGGCGCCAGTTGCGATAATCAGTGCGTCGCAGGTGTATGTGCCGCTGTCACCGATGAGCTTGAATGGGCGTTCGCCTAATTCTGCAGTATGAATGTGGTCAAAAATAACTTCGGTATCAAAACGCTGAGCATGTTTTAACATGCGCTCCATCAGTTCCGGGCCCTGTACGCCGTCCGCATCGCCTGGCCAGTTGTCGACATCGGTTGTGGTGGTGAGCTGGCCGCCTTGTTCAATGCCGGTGATGATGACAGGGTTTAGATTGGCTCGGGCGGCGTAAACAGCAGCGGTATAGCCAGCCGGACCTGAACCAAGGATTAATAAGCGACAGTGTTTATTGTCTGACATTAGAGGCTCCGAAATGTGATTGTAAATATGTTTTAGTGTGTTTTATCGAACGTAACGATCTGATTGACCGAGTAATTTTTTACAGCAGGCAAATCGGGATGTTGGACAGGTCGGATAGACACAGCACTGATCAATTAATACTACGTTAAGCGGAGGTTCAGAGCAATGATGTGAGCGACTATTCCTCGTGAAATTAAAATTCAGGCGTGCCGTGTTGCTTTGCTGAAATCTATGACATAATTTCGTTATCACTAATTAGCAGTGTCTGGATTTAGTTAGTTTGAAAACATTGTCTGGATAATAGTCGAAGGCAGGATATTGGCACAGGCAACACGCAAAAAAGTCAGGGAAATTCCACTGAGTACACAACTTAATCGCAGTCTGCGTGAAGCCGCCCTTTTTGTTTTGGGTGCGGCTGGGCTGTATTTGCTGATGTCGTTGTTGACGTTCGATGTTACTGATCCAGGCTGGTCACGCAGCAATACTGCCCAGTCTATTTCAAACAGTGGCGGTTTAGTTGGCGCTTGGCTTGCTGATGTATTGATGTATCTGTTCGGATATCTCGCGTACTTGTTTCCTGTCATGGTGGCCTACAGTGCCTGGTTGATTTACCGTGGACAGGCATTGCCGGTTCGTCCCAGTGTTTATCATGGTCTGATCATAGCTGCGGGTTTTATTTTAACGATAGCCTCTGGCTGTGCATTGGCGACCATGCATTTTTATGTTGCTCCGGGCATTTTGCCAACGGAGTACGTCGGTGGCGTGCTGGGTGCTGGTATTGCGGCATTGTTGGAAAAACCCTTTAGTTTTATCGGTGCGACATTATTTTTGTTAGCGTTGTTTTTGACCGGCATTACGCTGTGTACGGGCATGTCCTGGTTTGGTTTGATGGACAAACTGGGGGCGGTAGCGATGCGTTTAATATCGTCAGTGCGTCAATCATTGATGCAAATGCGAGAGCAGTGGAAAGGCCACAAAGCACGTCTTGAAAGAGCTGATGCGGTGAAGGTTGAGAAGAAGCGTAAGACGACTAAACAGCCAGTATTAATAGCGCCTCTGGTTAAGACTGTAAAACAGGGTGCGCGTGTTGAAAAAGAAAGACAGGTTCCGTTGTTTGAAGTTTCTGGCGACGGCAATTTACCGTCCTTGTCCTTGCTTGATGATGCCAAGCCACCTAAGCATCCGGTTTCTCACGAAGCGCTTGAGATTATTTCACGTCAGGTTGAACTGAAACTCGAAGACTTTGGCATTGAGGTGCAAGTGGTCGCCGTTCTGCCAGGTCCCGTCATTACACGGTATGAATTACAGCTTGCACCGGGGGTGAAGGTTAGCCAAATCAGCAATCTGTCCAAGGATTTGGCGCGTGCATTATCCGCAATCAGTGTGCGTATTGTTGATGTGATTCCGGGCAAGGCGGTTATTGGCCTTGAGATTCCAAATGAAAATCGTGAAATGGTCAGGCTCAGTGAAATTCTTCGTTCAGAGTCTTACGAAACCTGCGGCACAGTAATGCCGCTTGCGCTGGGCAAGGATATCAGCGGACTTCCTGTAGTGGTTGATCTTGCCAAGATGCCTCATTTATTAGTTGCTGGGACAACCGGTTCCGGTAAGTCGGTAGCCGTAAATGCGATGATTTTGAGCATGCTCTATGGCGCTTCACCTCAGCAGTTACGCTTGATTATGATTGATCCGAAGATGCTGGAACTGTCGATTTATGAAGGCATTCCACATCTGTTGGCGCCCGTCGTTACCGATATGAAAGAAGCCTCCAATGCGTTGCGCTGGTGTGTGGCTGAAATGGAGAAGCGTTATAGCTTAATGGCGGGGCTTGGCGTGCGCAATATCGCCAACTTTAATCGCAAGGTGCAAGAGGCGATTGATAAAGGCAGTCCTCTTCTTGACCCATCCATTCCACCTGAAATGGTAGCGGCAGGTCTTGTACCTGATGCGCCAACATTAACGCCTTTGCCTTATCTGGTGATCATCATAGATGAGCTGGCAGATATGATGATGGTGGTCGGTAAGAAAGTTGAGCAACTGATTGCACGTTTGGCGCAGAAAGCGCGTGCTGCTGGGATTCATCTTATTCTTGCTACGCAGCGACCATCGGTTGATGTTTTGACAGGATTGATAAAAGCGAACATTCCGACGCGCATTGCGTTTCAGGTTTCGTCGAAAATTGATTCACGCACCATTCTTGATCAAATGGGTGCGGAGCAGTTATTAGGTCATGGTGATATGCTTTATTTGCCGCCTGGAACCAGTGTGCCTACGCGCGTACACGGTGCATTTGTTGATGATCATGAAGTGCATAAGGTAGTTAATCAGTTAAAGGAAAATAACGAGACTGCGTATATTGATGAGATTTTGGAAGGGCCATCAAATGTCAGTGATGATGGTTTTCTGACCAATGGCGATGATGCGGGTTCGGAAATGGATGCGCTTTATGATGAAGCGGTTCAATTTGTCACTGAAACGCGCAAAGCATCTATTTCTGCTGTTCAGCGCCGTTTAAAAGTAGGTTATAACCGTGCTGCTCGAATGGTTGAGGAAATGGAGCGTTCCGGTGTTGTCGGGCCTCAGGAATCAAATGGTGCACGTGAAGTGTTGGCGCCACCACCTGTATCATCATGAAGTACGGGTCTAGAAATTGAGGCGTTTTAAATCGCGGTATTTTACATTCGTGCTGGTGCTTAGTGTTTTGGTATTTAGCGCTATTTCTCAAAGTCTAAGTGCCGCTGAAAACGACGTACAAAAATTTTTTGATGGCCTGCGCAGTTTGAGTGCGGATTTTCAGCAACAGGTGATGGATGTGAGTGGCGCATTGGTTCAGCAAAGTGAAGGGCGAATGGTATTGCAGCGTCCAGGTCAAAAATTTCGCTGGGACTACCAGACACCTTACCGGCAACTGATTGTTGCTGATGGTGAAACGCTATGGATTTATGACGAAGACTTGGAGCAGGTGACACGCAGTCCGCTTGATCGTGCGCTGGGCGATACGCCGGCGATGTTGTTGGGTAGTGAGCGCCCGTTAACGGATAACTTTGATATTACCACTCAGCAGTTAGAAGGTGATGTGCAATGGTTTTCTTTGACGCCCAAGCAAGAGAAAACAAATTTTACGTTTATTCGATTAGGCTTTTCAGGACATACGCTGAAGTATATGGAGCTGCTTGATAGCTTTGAAAATACAACGCTGTTGAGTTTTAATAATATACAACGCAACTTGATCATTAAGCCTGAGCAATTTCGTTTTATACCGCCACCGAATGTAGACGTGATCGGTGATTTTGCAATAGAGTCCGAATCAGGTCCAAGTTCAAGTTCAAATCGCTAAGTTCCCAAAGGCGTTGAAAACTTCATGACACAGCAAAGTTTAAACGCAAGCAACGAGTCAAAAACAGACGCTGATTTTCGACCGCTTGCTGATCGCATGCGGCCTGAAATATTGGATCAATTTGCGGGTCAGCAGCATATTCTTGGGCACAATAAACCGCTGCGTTTGGCGATTGAGACCGATCATTTACATTCCATGGTGTTGTGGGGGCCGCCGGGTACAGGTAAGACCACGCTGGCGCGGTTGATTGCGCGTTATGCGGCGGCTGAATTTATTAGTCTTTCCGCGGTGCTTGCTGGCGTCAAAGAAGTGCGCGCAGCGGTGGCGAAAGCACAGCAGATTATGGAAGCCTACGGTCGTACCACGGTGTTGTTTATCGACGAGGTGCATCGTTTCAACAAAGCCCAGCAAGACGCTTTCCTGCCATATATTGAAGACGGCACGTTTGTTTTTATTGGTGCTACGACAGAAAATCCTTCTTTTGAACTGAACAATGCATTGTTATCTCGGGCACGTGTTTACGTATTGCAGAGCCTCGCGATGGAAGATATTCGGAGTATTATTGACCGTGCGCTGGAGGATTCAGAGCATGGTTTGGGTGCTTTGCCTTTGGATATGGATCATGAGCTACGAGACAGTCTTGCCGCTGCGGTGGACGGCGACGGTCGTCGGGCGCTAAATTTTCTGGAGGTTCTGTCTGATTTAGCGGCAGAAGAAAATGGTCGGCAGCGTGTAACTAAAGAACTTCTTGGCGAAGTGATGAGTACTACACTACGCAGATTTGATAAGGGTGGCGAAGCTTTTTACGATCAAATTTCAGCACTGCATAAATCAGTGCGAGGCTCAGCGCCGGATGCGGCATTATACTGGTTTGCACGCATGATCGATGGTGGCTGTGATCCGCTCTATGTGGCGCGACGTGTGGTGAGAATGGCGAGTGAAGATATCGGTAATGCTGACCCTCGAGCGCTGGCGTTGGCATTGAGTGCATGGGAAACGCAGGAGCGACTAGGTAGCCCCGAAGGCGAGTTGGCTGTGGCGCAGGCGATTAGTTATTTGGCCTGTGCGCCGAAAAGCAACGCGGTATACAGTGCATATAAGAGTGCCCTCCGTGATGCAAAGCAGTACGGGTCATTGGAAATTCCAATTCATTTGCGTAATGCGCCGACGAAATTAATGAAAGAACTTGGTTATGGTAAAGCCTATCGATATGCCCATGATGAGCCTGATGCTTATGCGGCGGGTGAGCAATACTTCCCCGATGAGCTGGAAGGCGCGCACTATTATCAGCCTGTTGACCGAGGACTGGAGAAAAAAATTGCTGACAAATTAGCTTGGTTGCGGGAGCTGGACCGTAAACATAATGAACGTTATGGAAAATAAGCCATGAATCAAGTTTTAGCGATTGCTGCGGGCGGTGCGGCAGGTGCTGTGTTACGTTTCTGGACATCTCAGGGTGTTCATCATTTTTTAGGGCGCGGCTTCCCTTACGGTACATTATTTGTAAATGCATTGGGCTCATTACTGATGGGTTTTCTGTATGTGATGTTTATTGATCGCTTAGATTTGGCGCCAGAATGGCGTGCTGCAGTGCTGATTGGTTTATTGGGCGCGTTTACAACGTTTTCTACTTTTTCTATTGAAACCCTAAATTTATTTGAGCAGGGTGATTTTGTTAAAGCAGTACTGAATATTTTGTTAAGTGTTGGATTATGTCTAGCGGCGGGTTGGCTAGGTATTTTGCTTGGGAGGCAGCTATGAAAAAAATACAGGTTACGATGGTACGCATTTATTTGACAGAAGCAGACAAGATGATTGATACCCTGCTTAAGCGTTTGCATGACTGGGAAAAGGTGCGTGGCGTCACAGTGTTTCGAGGTATTAGTGGTTTTGGAAAATCGGGTGCGATGCATTCCTCGCAGTTGTTGGAAATGTCGCTAAATTTACCAGTTATCGTAGAGTTTTTCGATGAGGCAGAAAAAGTGGATGCCATTCTTGAGCATCTCACGAGCACGATTGAGCCTGGCCATATGGTCAGTTGGTCGGCCGAGCTGATAGTCGGCGAGTAAGGTATTTTGATTTTTGTTGGAGCCGGCTAAGTGCCGGCTTATCAAGCGCTAGTATGTTAGCGCATCCAGGCTGCCGTGAGTTGTTTGCAATCTGAACCAAAGCGGCACTTTTCACGACAGGAAAAACGCTTGTCGCTCAAAAAGCAGGGTTCATCACCTTTTGCTTCCTGTATCTTTCTTATCAATGTCTTTTTTGGAATGTAGGTGTTGATGTTAGATAGACCGTGTGTATTGGCCATCGTATGTAGTTCTTCAATGTTCATGTGTTCCTCCTGGCTATTATAGTGTCGGCACGGAGGCGAAAATTCTTATTCTGAATGTGTGCTGGATGGTTTGGGGTGAATAACGAATATATTTATGATATTTGTTGGTTTACCGCCATAAATAGTATGTTGAATTAAAGGTGGATGTTATGGACTGTCAGTCTGAAACGGTCAAAAATATTGTTGCATTAAGTAAGAAGCAGGGTGATCTGCCGCTGTTTAGTGCCACTGTAAACCGTATTCGAAAGGTCAGCTCCGATCCGGACAGCAATACGGCGGGGCTTTCCAATGAAGTGACCAAAGATGCGAACCTCACAGTGACGCTGCTGCGGCTGGCCAATTCGCCTTATTACAATCGTGGTGCGGGTAAAATTTCCAGTATTTCCAGAGGCATAGTGATTCTGGGTTTCAATACGATAATGAACTTGTCATTGACTGTGAAGTTGATTGATACCTTCAGTAATGACCACCCTGAAATTGAATTAAACAAAATGTTGGTGAATGCTTATCAGGCTGCCAGCTTTGCCAGAGAATTAGCATTGAAATGTGGCATTAAGGATGTAGAGGAAACCTATATCTGCGTGCTGATGCATAATGTCGGTGAAATTCTTGTGGCGTATTTCTTGCCAGACCAATATTTAAAATTGCAGAAAAATAATTCAGATTTGAAGCTAACGCCGCAACAAATTGAGCAGCAAGTGCTTGGTATTACATTGCAGGAAATTGGCCAATGTCTGGCGAGTAGCTGGGAATTTCCTTCGTCGATTATCACCTGCATGAAACCTTATAATTTTAAGAGTGACAAAGCCGCACGTGGACATGTGCAGATTAATCATGCGATATCTGCACTTTCTGAAAATCTGATAGGCAAACTACATGGCAAATCACATATGGCTGACTTGCCCGTTGAAGAATTGATGGGGAAGATTGCTGATGTTGTAGGCCTTGAGCACAGCGTTATTGAAACCTGCCTTATCGATTCATTTAAAATGTCTTGTGAGTTGGCGAGTGACTATGGCCTAAATAAAAATATGTTGATGCCTTCTCTTGATCAGAGTGGTGATGTGTTGCGAGATCGTTTGGCCGGAAAGTTATCTTACGTCACCAATAATTATCGTGGTGCTAATAACGATCAGGAAGAAGGTGGTGAAAACAATATTGAACTCGCAAATGAAGAGCTGTCCTCAATAACCAAAGTGGGCGATTCTAGCGCCAGCACCAGTCAAGATGAAAAAAATGTAGATGATGCTGGAACCATAGAGAAAAATGATGCACCAGATATTCATCAACAGCTTAAATATATACAAGACATTACGGCATTAATTTCAGAGTCAGGAAATCTTAATAGTGTTTTTACGTGTGTTGTAGAGGCTATGTGTAATGCTGCTTCGTTTGATCGCGCAGTATTGTGCTTGTTAAATGCCAAGCATAGCCGCTATACCGCAAGAATCCTTTACGGTGACGATGGTAGCCTTGAAAAATATTTTGATTTTGATTTGGATGCTAAAAAAGATTTGTTTTCGCGAGTACTTTTAGGTGAAAACGAGCTTGTTATAGATAACTTGAAATTCAGTAAGTGGCAAAATATTGTGCGCGATGATTTTTTTGAAAATACACAGGCAAATAGTTTTATGGCGGCACCTTTGTGGAGAAATAACAAACCAGTTGGTCTTTTTTACGCAGACAGAATTGGTGATGGTGTGATTATTTCTAATGAGCAACAACGTGCTTTTATGCAATTTGTTGTGCAAGCGCGCTTGGCATTGAAGCTGAGGTAGGCGTGAGATGTTTGTTTAGTTTCTTGATCATCTTTTGATAGTGTGATATCCCTGATCTCTGAAGAATGTAGTTTATGTTTGAATGTTTATTTTTTATAAATTTAATTGTGGAGAATAAAAAAATCGTAGTGTCTCTGTGGTAGTGATAAAAACATAATAATCTAGCAGGAGGTGAAGCGATGTTTAATAAATTATTTAAACAAAGTGACATTGAAAGACCATCTGGTGAGATCAAATACAGTGGTATTGAACGACGAAAAACTGAACGAAGAGTTGGTGCGGAGCGTCGCTGTAATAATTTACTACAATATTTGTATGATAAAAGATCTAATCGTCGATGTGGGAAAGAGCGACGTAGCTTAGCCTAAAATATTATTGAATTGAGGTAATTGCATTCATTCATTTAATTTTCAATTAAGGCGGCAGGTAGAAATATATCTTGCCTGCTGTCTTAATTGAAATGTGTGCTTTTCAGAGCATGCCTATAGGCTATTTTTTCTGGCGACCCAATAGTTTAATTTTTAGCTCATATTCCGTGACAATTCTGTGATAGTTTTGCTTTATCCTGTTTTTAAAGTATAAGCGGTGTGATTTAAGACATGAACGATAAAAAAGTATTGGTTGTAGAAGATAACCGTGATATCGCACGATTGATTTCGCTACATCTTGGCGACTTAAACATTGCTGTGGAAACATCCCGCGATGGTACTGAGGGTTTGCAGAAAGCATTGTCGGGAGACTATCACTTGATAATCCTTGATCTAATGTTGCCTGGTACAACTGGCATGGAAATTTGTCGGCAAATTCGTAACAGCAACAACTATACCCCGATATTAATGTTAACGGCGAAAGCATCTGAAATGGATAGAGTGTTGGGTTTGGAGTTAGGCGCTGATGATTATTTAACTAAGCCTTTCAGTATTCATGAGTTGGTAGCACGTGTTAAGGCGATTTTCCGTCGAGTTGATGCATTGGGCTCGAAAACGCAGACAGACGAGACGGATATCATTTCTACCCATGATTTTGTGCTTGATGCAGGTAAACGACATGTCACCCTTGAAGGTCGTGAAATTGATTTGACGGCTAAAGAATTTGATTTGTTATGGCATTTCGCGAGTCACCCTGGGCATGTGTTTTCACGCAGCCAATTACTGGATACTGTTTGGGGCTATGGCCATGATGGTTACGAACATACGGTTAATTCTCATATTAATCGTTTGCGCAGGAAAATTGAAACTGACCCTTCCAATGCGCAATACATTATGACGGTATGGGGTGTGGGTTATAAATTTACTGATTAGGTTTGATTTATATGTTTAATACATTGTATAGAAAATTATCGCTGACATTGTTTTTGATTGTAACGTTGGTTGGCATCCTGTTTTTTTTAATGATTCGTTTTACGGCAGAAATGTATCAACAAGAAGTGGCGCAAAAGTTAAATGATGAGCTTGCGAGTCACATCGTTGCTGAAGAGTTGTTGTTAGAAGATGGCGAAATAAATTCTGCGGCGTTAAAACATATTTTTCATATGATGATGGTCATCAACCCCAGTATTGAGCTTTATCTGCTGGATAAAAGCGGTGAAATACTTTCATTTTCTGCCCCTCAGGGAAAAGTGAAACGCGAACAGGTAGATGTGTTGCCGATAAAGTCATTTATAAGTGGAGGTGAGCATTACCCTTTGTTGGGTGACGATCCAAGAAATCAAGATCGTAAAAAAGTTTTTTCAGCGGCAGCTATTCCTCAAAATGGTCCGGTTGAAGGTTACATCTATATTATTTTGGGCGGTGAACTGTTCGATAATGTAGTGGATATGCTTGAGGAAAGTTACATATTACGCTTGAGTTTGTGGGGTATGGGAGCTGCGATGTTAGTTGCATTGATTGCAGGCATGGTTATATTTTCAATGCTCACCGGTCGTTTGCAACGACTCTCCCTCGTTATGGATGATTTTGCTTCGAATACGAATAATAAATCTGAGAAGGTTCGATATTCGGTTGATGATTCTGCTAATGATGAAGTTGAATTGTTAGGTATTCATTTTAATCAAATGGCTGACAAAATTGATATGCAGTTGCTTGAGCTTGAGAAAATGGACAGCCTGCGTAGAGAAATGGTTGCTAATGTTTCGCATGATCTTCGTACACCTATTGCCGCGATGCAGGGTTATTTGGAAACGCTGTTGTTGAAAGGTGAAGACCTCTCTGGCGAAGAAAGAAAAGAATACATGACCATTGCGATGGCGCAGAGCAAACGTTTGAGTAGTTTGGTTGAAGAGTTGTTTGAACTTGCTAAGCTGGATTCCATTGAAGGTATTGTTTATGCAGAACCTTTTTCACTGGCTGAACTTATTCAAGATATTGTGCAGGGTTTCCAATTGCATGCCAGCAACAAAGAAATATCATTAAAAACAAAATTAGCAGGTCAGAGTACACCGATGGTTTATGGTGACATCAGCATGATGCACAGGGCGCTGGAAAATTTAATTGAGAATGCTATACGTCATACACAACAGGGTGGTGCAGTCTCTGTTGGTTTGACGCCGTGTGATGGAAAAGTGCTGGTGATGGTTTCAGATAACGGTTGTGGCATTCCAAATGAACAGTTGCCGAATGTGTTTGAGCGTTTTTATCAAGTGGATGAAAGCAGGAAGAATGCAGGCTCAAATGCGGGGCTTGGCTTAGCCATTACAAAACGCATCCTTGATTTGCATGGTAGCACAATCAGTGTAGATAGCAGTGAAGATCATGGTACAACGTTTTCTTTTGACATGCCTGTCTGGCACTCCTGAAGCTTCTTAATATTAATTCCTCTTACTATTTTAGTATGTCTTCAAAAATAGAAAAAATGAGAACTACTAGGGATATATATCAATCTCTTAATTTTGATGAGGGGGGTGGCGTTCCGTTTCAGACGAAAAATTTTAAGGGGCCTGAGCACGCATTAAAGAAACGTTGGGATTCCGACCCTACTGGTGCAGATAATAATATTTACAATGACAATTATGAGTCACTAATGAATATCGCTAAATTTGCACGGTTAAATAATATTAGATTTGTGGTATCTGAAGCGCCACACAGAAAGGCGTTAGATGACGATAATATAATGAGAAGTTAGCTGACCACTGGAGCAAGATGCGTAATATTGCTGCCCGTTCAAACTTTGAATTTTATAATGCTAATAAATTGGGAGAATTTACCGACGATATGTTTGTCGATAGCTCTCACCTAAATGAATATGGCGCGAAAATATGCACATCTATCATTTTAGAAAATATGGCTTTAATTCAAAATTAACTAGTTTTGAATGGCGATATTCTTGGTTGATTGGTGCCGCTGATAGGTAAGCCTAGATGATTTAATTACTGCTGAATCTGATTTGTTGGTGGCAAATAAATGGCAAATTATACCGAATGTCTCTAACTTGTTGATTTAATGGTGCTCCCTAGGGGGTTCGAACCCCTGTTCCCGCCGTGAGAGGGCGGTGTCCTAGGCCACTAGACGAAGGGAGCTTGTTTGGTTATCTTGTGGGAAACAACACGCTTATTTAGCTAAGACGCTGTTTTGCGGTATTATACGCAGGTTAAAATGCGAAACAAGAAAAGTTTGGCTGCCATTTATTTACATAACAGGGTTTATTATTAGTCGTCCTATTATTATTCCGCGGTCCGATCACGGCATATTCCGTGCTGGCATCAGTGAGAATGCGCTTAGTGTATTACAAACGCTTCAGAAAGCAGGTCATGCTGCATACCTGGTGGGTGGTTGTGTGCGTGACATGTTGCTTGGGCATGAGCCAAAGGATTTTGATGTTACGACGGATGCGAGCCCTGAGCAGGTCAAAGCACTGTTTCGAAATAGTCGTTTGATTGGTCGGCGTTTTCGCATTGTGCATGTTCGTTTTGGGCGTGAAATTATTGAAGTGGCGACTTTTCGTGGTCAGCACGCAGGTGATGCGGAAGGTGGTGTTATTGAAGACGGTTTGATTCTGCGTGATAACGTTTTTGGCACGATAAAAGAAGACGCTTGGCGGCGGGATTTTTCAGTTAATGCGCTGTTTTATGATTCGCAAGATGATTCTGTAATTGATTATGTCGGTGGTTATGCGGATTTAAAAAATGGTTTGCTGCGGATACTTGGTGAACCAGAAGTTCGATATCGTGAAGACCCGGTTAGAATGTTGCGTGCGGCGCGTTTTGCCGCGAAGCTGGGTTTTAAAATTCACGAAGAATCTGAGCAGATAATTGCGAGGCTGGGACCTTTGCTGCGAGATGTTTCACCTTCGAGGTTATTCGAGGAAGTTCTTAAATTGTTCCAAACTGGGGTCGCGTTACAAACGTTTGAGTTGATGCGTCACTATAATTTATTTGCGCAATTGTTCCCTGAAACGGATCGAAGTCTTGCTGTTGAAAAAAATGGTTTCCCATTAAGGTTGCTGGTTAAGGCGCTGGGTAATACGGATGAACGTATCGCACTCGGTAAACCAGTGACGCCGGCATTTTTATTTGCGGCATTTTTGTGGGAGCCACTGCGCAGTGGTGCGGAAAAATTGCGCGCCGAAGGCATGAGTGAGGCACAGGCAATCCAAGTCTCAGCACGACAGGTATTATCACAGCAAAGTCAGTCCGTTATTTTGCCGAAACGTTTTTCATTACGTGCGCGTGATGTGTGGTCGATGCAACCACGCTTGGAACGCAATACGAACAAGAGAGCGTTATTGTTGCTGGATCATCCAAGCTTTCGTGCGGCGTATGATTTTTTACTGTTACGCGCTGAGTCAGGAGAGGAGTTGGGCGATCTTCCTGATTGGTGGACAAAAATTCAAACGCTTGATGAAGCTGAGCGACCCTCTATGTTGAGCGCTGGTGGTGACAAGCCTAAGCGGCGGCGTCGACGTCCGCAGCGCAAAAAACCGGCTAAGCAGGCTGGCAATCAATCAAATGGTCAAGTGGAAGCCAATAGTGATAGATCGGGCAGCAGTCAGGAGAATAGTAGTGACAGCTGAATACAAGCAAGTTTTTGTAGGGCTGGGTAGCAATCTTGATAATCCAGTTGCGCATGTTTGTGCTGCGTTTTCTGATTTGAAAAACATAAACGGCATTGAAGTTATTGCGAATTCTTCTTTGTATAAAAGCAAGCCTTTGGACGATGCAAATCAGCCTGATTATATTAATGCTGTCACTGAATTAAAAACAACTTTAAGCAGCATACAATTGCTTGAAGAATTGCAGCGTATTGAAGATGCGCACGGTCGTGTTCGTAATGGTGAGCGTTGGCATCCACGAACGCTAGATTTAGATTTATTGTTATTTGCGGATGAAGTTATTGCTACGCTGCACTTAACGGTACCGCATTCGGAATTAGCCAAACGCGAGTTTGTTTTATATCCACTTTATGAAATTGCACCTGGGTTGATGATACCTGGGCAGGGTGCTTTGCAGGATTTGATTGACAGGTGCCCGCAACGGGCGTTGCAACGTTTGGAAGAGATTTGTGAATCAAAAGCATCCTGATTATATTGTTGTTGAAGGGCCTATCGGCGTTGGCAAAACCAGTTTAGCGAAGCGGCTTGCGGATACTTTTGGCACTGAGTTATTGCTTGAGGGTGCGGATGACAATCCATTTTTAGAACGCTTTTATGACGATCCGAAAAGTGCTGCATTACCAACGCAGTTGTTTTTTTTGTTTCAACGTACACAGCAAATACAGGCGCTGCGCCAGGGTGATATCTTTCGTCAGGTGCGTGTGGCTGATTTTCTTATTGAGAAAGATCGCTTGTTTGCGCAAATGAATCTTGATAATGATGAGCTGCGTTTATACGATCAAGTTTATAGCCAACTTACGTTGGATGTACCGCAGCCTGATTTAGTGATTTATTTGCAGGCACCGGTAGAGGTGTTGGAAGCACGTATCGAACGGCGAGGTATACCTTATGAACAACAGATCAAGCTTGATTATCTGACCCAGGTTGTGGATGCCTATGCGCGACTTTTCCATTATTATACGGCTTCACCGTTATTAATTGTGAATGCTGCTGAGATTGATCCGGTTAATAACGAAAGTGATTATCAGGCGCTTTTAGAACGTATTTGTACGATTAAAAGCGGCCGCCAATATTTTAATCCGCTAGCGGATTCCTTGTAAGTTTAATTTAGGAGGTTGTCATTTATTATGTCTTCACAGACTGACAATCATACAGCCGTGACGCTGACAACATTGCGCGAGATGAAACAGCGCGGTGAAAAAATCACTTGTTTGACCGCCTATGATGCCAGCTTTGCTAGCTTGCTAGAAACAGCGGGTGTCGAAGTGTTGTTGGTGGGTGATTCATTGGGCATGGTGGTGCAAGGTCATGCTTCAACCTTGCCCGTGTCGGTAGCGGATATGGTTTACCACACTCGTGCCGTTTCCAGAGTGTGTTCGCGATCGTTGATAGTTGTTGATATGCCGTTTATGGCAGACGCTTTGCCGCAGCAAGCTTTAGAGAGTGCTGCAACGCTAATGAAAGAAGGTGGCGCGCAAGTGGTCAAGCTTGAGGGTGGAGCAGTGATGGCAGAGACGGTCAGTTTGTTGAGCGCACGGGGCATTCCTGTTTGTGCCCATCTTGGTTTAATGCCACAGTCAGTTAATAAACTCGGTGGCTATCGTGTGCAAGGTCGCGATGATGCCAGTGCGCATCAGATTCTAGAAGATGCGCAATTGCTTGAAAATGCCGGAGCGGATTTGTTGCTGCTCGAATGTGTGCCGAGTGGGTTGGCAGAACAAATTGTTAAAGCAGTGCAGGTGCCTGTTATTGGCATTGGTGCTGGAGCAAGTTGTGATGGTCAAGTGTTAGTACTTTACGACATATTGGGTATTACGCAGGGTAAGCAAGCAAAATTTGTGCGAAATTTTATGCAGGATGCTGATTCGATCAGTGATGCGGTTAAGCACTATGTTAACGCGGTGAAAGAAGGCACATACCCCGCGCCAGAGCATAGTTTTTCCTGATTATTTTTTGATACACATATGCAGACTATTAACAGCGTAGCCGCGCTGCGAACTAAAATAACGGCTTGGCGGCAACAAGGACAACGTATTGCTTTTGTGCCCACTATGGGCAACCTTCATGACGGTCATCTTAAATTGGTCGAGAAAGCGGCCAGCTTGGCACAGCGCATTGTTGTGAGTGTTTTTGTCAATCCTACACAATTCAATGATGAACAAGATTTTAATGCCTATCCAATAACGCTGGAGGCGGATAGTGGCAAGCTGGCTGAGGCTGGGATTGATGTTTTGTTTGCACCAACGGTTGAAGAGCTATACCCGTTTGGTCTCCAAGTAGGTATACAGGTAAGTATTCCCGGTCTTTCAGATATTCTTGAGGGTGAGTCACGTCCGGGACATTTTGTCGGCATGACCACCATTGTGAGTAAATTATTTAATGCTGTGATGCCAGATATCGCCGTCTTTGGTGAAAAAGATTTTCAGCAATTTTTGTTGGTGCAACGTTTGGCGACTGATTTGTGTTTGCCGATTGAGGTCGTTGCTTGCTCAACACAGCGTGAAGACAGTGGTTTGGCGATGAGTTCGCGCAACAGCTATTTGAATGATTCGGAGCGCAAACAGGCGGCGCTTTTATATCAGTTGCTCGATGAATTAAAAGAGCAAGTGTTAAGCGGGGCGAGTGATTATTCACGTTTATGCCAGAAAATGCATGACCAGCTACTGGACGCGGGCTTTCGTCCTGAATATGTTGAATTGAGATGTGCTCAAGATCTTTCCAAAGCGAGTAGTTGTGATCGAGATTTAATCGTATTAGCTTCTGCTTGGCTAGGTTCTGCGCGACTTATTGATAATTTGCGTATTACATTAGATAGCTAAATTGGATTGAGCTGGGTTGAAGTCGGCTGGGAATGATGAGGCTTTGACGGCAAATGGGCAGTTTTACGGAATCTGCTGCTAATTTCATTGCTATGGCCTGAATTACTGGTGTAAAAGTTACCAGAGCAAAAGCTAAATAAAATGTTAGAATAGCGTACTGTAGAGTCCTGGCCAGCGTTAACGTTAGAATGATCTGGCAGGAAGTTTGAGATTAAGGAAGAGTGAATTCATGCATCAGACCTTGTTAAAAGCGAAGTTACATCGCGCTTGTGTAACGCATTCAGAGCTCGAATATGAGGGTTCGTGTGCGATAGATGATGAGCTGCTAAAGGCCGCCGGTATACGTGAATATGAACAGATTCATATCTACAACATTAATAACGGGGAACGTTTCTCGACGTATGCCATTCGCGCTGAAGCAGGTTCCGGCATTGTTTCTGTGAACGGTGCTGCGGCACACAAAGCTTCACCGGGTGATCGCGTTATTATTTGTGCCTATGTCATGTTGGATGAAAAAGAGTTAGCGAGTTTTCAGCCGACACTGGTTTATCTTGATGAAGAAAATAATATCACTCACTGTCGCAACAGCATTCCATTGCAGGTTGCTTAAAACTTTTCTGTAGCGTTATTTTTTAGCCTAGAATTGACTAACCTTAGTCATTCCGCTGACCATTTTTGTGAAGTGCGGTAAGCTTAGACAGTCATTACGCCACAGGCAATCTGTCTGATCACAGTGTCCGTTCAGAGCGGTGCCGTAACATTCAAAATTACCTTCGTTACGCTGGATGATTCTGATTAAGTGCAGTTTGTCTTGGTTGCTCACGGTGATACCTTGCAGGTGAGCAATTTGGCGTACTTCTTGAACATTCATATTGAATCTCCTTCCGTAGCGATTGTTTATGTTTGCGAGTATTGTCTGGTGATGCCGTTGATGGTTTTTGCGATGGCGACTACAGAGTTAAGTCGTGTCATCAAAGAACGGCAGCGCTACCTATAATAGGCTAGCGCTGCGTTTGCTTCAAGTGTGCAGAAAGGCGCTAGCCGGTGTTTCTCATTCCTGCTGCGATAGCATTAATTGTGCGCAACAGGGGCGCAAGCCAGGCATCACGTTGCTCTTGATCAAGCGATTCATCACGGCAGCGTTCTATCAGCGTTACCTGTATGTGGTTGAGTGGGTCAAGGTACGGATTGCGCCGATTAAGTGACAATGCCAGAGAGGGATTCTCTTCTATTAGTTCTGAAATTTCTGATACATCCATCACTCCGCGAACGGTTAGATCGTATTCGCTCGCGACCATGTTGAAAATATGCATTGATTGGTCTTGGTCCTGGCCAAGGCGAGCATATTCCTGTGCAATCATCATGTCTGCTTTGAACAGCGCCATTTGCGTATTGCTGAGCAGGGCGCGGAAAAATGGCCACTCTTTATGCATGATGTGCAATTGCTCAAGGTGTTGCGGATTATCTTTTGTCCATTGTGCTAATGCACTGCCGATGCCATACCAGGCAGGCAGTGTTTGCCGTGATTGTGCCCAGCCGAATACCCAAGGAATGGCTCGAATGGATGTTTTCGAACGATCGCCACTCTTGCGGTGTGAGGGGCGTGAGCCAATGTTGAGTTGGCCGATCTCCGTAACCGGTGTGGTTTCATAAAAATAATCGAAAAAGTTATCGGTTCCATCTACCAGGTTTCGATAGGATTCTTCACCTGCCGTGGCGAGTTGATCCATTATTTCCAGATGTTCTTCGCTGACTTCAGTGGTTTTTTGAACCAATCCGCGGCTGGCTTTTAGCAAGCCAGTAATGCCGACGGTTAATTCATAAACCGCCGTTTCCTGGTTACTATATTTATAGGTTACCATTTCACCCTGCTCGGTGAACTTTATTTGACCGAAGACCGTGCCTGAAGGTTGTGAAAGGATGGCTTCATGGGTCGGGCCGCCGCCACGACCAATGGTGCCGCCACGGCCATGAAACAGGCAGCAACCGACATGGTGTTTTTCGGTTAATTTTGTAATGCGGCGCTGGGCTTTATAGAGGTTCCATGAGGACGCGAGAATGCCTCCATCTTTACAGGAGTCTGAATACCCGAGCATGATTTCCTGTGTGTTGCCCGCTGATTTTAGCAGCCCACTGTAAACCGGATTGGCCAGAAGGGTACCCATGACCGGTTCAATATGCTCAAGATCTTCGATGGTTTCGAACAACGGCGATACATGAATATTGCAGAACCAGTTGCCTTCGGCGTTGCGCCCGACCAGTCCGGCTTGATGAGCGAGAAACATCACTTCCATGACGTGGCTGGCTTCGTGTGTCATGGAGATGACATAGCTGCCAAAAACCTTTTGGCTAATTTCATTCCTCATTTTTGTCATGACATCAAAAACCGCAAGGGTTTCCTGTGTATCTTCGCTGAGCGCTTGTCGGTCTATAGGCTGAGCGTCTTGGCCGAGTTGCTCAGAGAGCAGGGCCATGCGCTGCCCTTCGTTCATCGCATGATAGTCAATGTTGTCACTGTACTGGCTGAATATTTCTGCAACGGCTTCGCTGTGACGGGTGGATTCCTGTCGAATATCCAGATTAAGCATGTAAAAGCCGAAGCTTTCTGTGAGGCGAATTAAGTCTTTAAGATCGCCATTAGCAATATTGCTGTCGCCGTGGCTGACTAATGAATCGCTGATCAGATGCAGGTCGCTGAGAAATTCATTTTCAGTTTTATAGGCATCTTCAACGTTGTGTATGACTTCGCCTTTTGATAGGTCGCGGAAACTGGCAAGTCTGCGTTCAAGACGATACAGCATGATTTGTAGTTTACGCCGGTAGGGTTCATGTCTAAAGCGATCATCTTCGCCCTTGAAAGCATTGGCGACAAATTGTTCATCGTCATTCAAACTGTTAAGAAAATCACTGCTTGGGGTGCACAGTGTGCTTGAGTGCGTTAACAAACGGCTGAGCGCATTAACCCGAGGTATGTATTCTTTGAGTATTGCTTTAGAATACTCGCGCACCGCCACGATGGTGGTTTCTGGCTTGACGTTTGGGTTGCCGTCACGGTCTCCACCTACCCACGAGCCAAACTTTAAAAAGCTTGGCAGGGTGACGCTGTTTCCGCTGGATGTTATTTGCTCTCCGTAGACACGCTGCAGAGCTTCTTCAAATTCCCGGTACATTTTCGGAATCGCATCAAACAGGCTGTTCTGAAAGTAATAGATGCCATGACGAATTTCACCGGCAACATTAGGTTTTTTGGTGCGAACTTCATCTGTTTTCCACAGCAATTGAATCAGTCCTTTGAGTTCATGGGCAATATCTTCTTGCTCTGCACTTGTTAAATGACTTGCATCCAATTTTTGGCTGGAGACGAAAATGCGTCGTAATGCTTCCATTACGGTGCGGCGTTTTGATTCAGTAGGGTGGGCGGTGATAACAGGGATGTATGCGAGCTGATTCAAAACAGACTGGAGTTGATCGGCTTCGATACCTGAGTCGCGAAATTCTTGAAGGGCGTCGTCGAATGAGCCTGTCCAGAATATTTCGCCAAGATGGCGCTGCTGGTTACGCTGCTCATGCAAATGCGCTTCTTCGGCAATATTGACAAGACTGAAGTAAGAACTGAAAGCGCGCACAACGTGTGTCAGGGTTCTTGGGTCGAGCTTGCCTATCAGGCGAGATAGCTGCGCGCGTTTTTCAGGATTTTCTTCTTCGTTGAGGCGAATATAGCCTTTGCGCAGCGCTTCAACAGCTACAAAGACGCGTCCGCCTTCCTGGTCACGTAAAACATCGCCGAGCAGTGTGCCCAGTAATTTCACGCGTGCGCGTAATTTCTTATCACTAGTCATTAGTCAAGTATCTGTATTTTAAGAGTTATTTCCTGGTGAGGCTAATTTCAGCAGGATGCTATTTGTCAATCAGCGCGCCATTATACCCGATTGGAAGCATTTGAGTGAGTTTGGGCTTGTGAGTACAAATCCAGATACAATCTGGCGCTGCGTCGCCAGCTAAAATCCTGTTGCATGGCAGAAAAAACCAGCTTTTTCCACAGGCGCGGTTGCTTGTAGAGGTCGAGAGCTTTTTGCACGGCGTCAGTTAGTGATAACGCGCTAGGGTCATCAAACAAAAAGCCTGTTGCAGTGCCTTTTTGAATCGTGTCGTCAGTGGCATTGATCACCGTATTTACCAGTCCACCGGTACGATGCACGATTGGGATCGTGCCATAACGCAGACTGTAGATTTGATTGAGCCCGCAAGGTTCAAAGCGAGAGGGCATTAAAAAGATGTCTGCGCCACCTTCTATTTGATGCGCAAGCGCTTCGTCGTAACCGATTACGGCGGCGATCTGTTCGGGGTATTGCAGTGTGGCTTCAAGTAATTGATCTTGAAGCGCCTGTTCACCACTGCCGAGGATGACAAATTGCACGGGTTGTTGAGTCAGTTTCGGTAATGCTGATAACAACAGATCGAAGCCTTTTTGGCTGACCAGACGACCAATCATGCCGATCAACGGGATGGATTCATTTGGGATTAGGCCAAATCTGCGTTGCAGGTCGGTTTTGTTAAGAATACGGTAATGGAATGAGTGGGTGTTGTAGTTGTGGCGCAAATGCGGATCCTGAGATGGGTTCCATTGGCTGTAATCGACACCATTCAAAATGCCGGTCAGCTGGTTTCCTTTTTGACTGAGCAGACCTTCTAGGCCACAGCCAAACTGTTTGGTACAAATTTCCTGAGCATACCTCGGGCTGACAGTATTGATCATGTCAGCATAGATAATACCGCCTTTGATGAATGAAAATTGATCGTAAAACTCCATTGAGTCATGTGACCATAGCTTTTCAGGTAAAGCTAAAGATTTGAATTGTTGCCAGGTAAACAGTCCCTGGTAAGCAAGGTTATGAATAGTAAAAACAGTGGCGGGAGCATTGGGCTCAGAAGCCAGTAGTGCTGGTATTAAACCGGTTTGCCAATCATGGCAGTGCACCAGATCTGGCTGCCAGTCTAAACCTGCTTGTTTTAAGGCGATGGCCGCAACTGCTTTTGAGAAAACCGCAAAGCGTTGAGCATTGTCAGGCCAGTCTTTGCCCTGTTCGTTGGTATAGGGATTGCCAGGGCGCTCAAAATGCTGAGGTGAATCAACTAACCATAAAGTGACTGAGCTGCCGGGCAGTCGAGTTTCAAGCAGGCGAACAGGCGTTGAAACACCGTCGAGCTGTAATGTGGCGATGGTTTTGATCTTGCTAAGTTTGCTTAGGGCATCGGTGTAGGCAGGCATGATGACCTTGATATCC